>LDZT01004663.1_pt1 | contig 12474 bp, 11 predicted proteins | sample 615521 | NCBI WGS metagenome assembly LDZT01 (sample SAMN03408292, study PRJNA278302) | terrestrial metagenome | isolation source: oil reservoir sample SB1 | place: USA: Alaska, North Slope, Schrader Bluff formation | collected 2011-09
AATTTCAATCCACGCACCCGTGAAGGGTGCGACCGCAAACAACCCAGATCAACGTTCAACCATTTCATGGAATATGGCGTGACGCTAGATCATTTGATAATGAATCTAGAGGGTGATAAATGTTGTTCCCGCTAAAATCGGATAGATCAAAATATATCCCTTATTGAAAATATTTATATCGAGATATTACTTGACAGTGCTTCATCAATCAAGATCAAGAACTCACCTCCGACAGGGAAGTGACCACCCCATAAAGGTAATATAGGACATGAAGGAAAATCCCGCGAACCTCCCGGGGGATCCGCTGTTCACCAGAGGTTCGCAAACTCATGTAATCAATAAGCCTTCCGGATCGTATCCCTCCTTCGCACCGAAGTGCTCCACCCGGTTTTTCCAGTTCTTCCCCAGGTAGTAAAACCGGAGACTATCCTTCTCCATATCAATCAATTCACAGAGAGAACACTTAAGCCTGGCAAACTGTGCGGGGTCAACGAGACACTCAAACACAGAGTTCTGCACACGCTGCCCATAATTCACACATTCTGCCGCCACCTTGCGTAGCCGTTTCTTTCCCTCTGGAGTCTCTGTGTTGACATCATAAGTTACCAGAACCATCATACAGGCACCTCAATTCATAAAGAACGGCGGATAACCATCAATATCACCCCGGAGAAAACGGGCCATCAGCATTGCCTGCACATAAGGGAGCAGACCTATAGGGATCTTCTCGTTCAGGTAAGGATGCGTGATCATATCCTGCTTCCTCTTCTGCCATGCGGCTATTACCGTTTTCCGTCCGTCATCTTTCATGATAACCCCTCCATTCTCTTTTTTATAAAAATCGTCCCCGTTGACCTGATTTAAATTTACAAGATTCAGCGCAAGACGATCTGCCATATACGGCCTCAGTTCCTCCATCATATCCAGCGCCAGTCCGGGCCGCCCGGGACGATCGGTGTGAAAAAATCCAACATATGGATCAAGCCCGACCGTCTCCAGTGCGGACTCAACATCGTGAGCAAGAAGCGTGTACAAAAAAGAGAGGAGTGTGTTCATATTATCCAGTGGCGGCCTCCGATTCCGTTCATGCATGTAAAAAACGTCCTTCTGCCTGAGGATCAGATCATCAAGTGCAACGAAATAGAATTTTGCGCAATTCCCTTCAATCCCACGCAGCGTATCCGCAGAATCGCAATCCTCGATCTTCAGGAGGTTCTCGATCAACAGGGCATCCACCCCCCTGACCCGATCGCAATCGATTACAGCACTGTGATCGCGGATACCCCTTCCGAGGATAGTTCTACAGTTCACGATCTTGCCTATAATAAAAGACTTTGATATCTCCAGTGACTCCAGACGATTGTCCGCCTTCCGGTACTGTGTCCGCCGCAACAGGACGTTGCCGCGGACGCGCCCGCTAACCCGGGCCAGAAACTTCCCGGACGGCGTTAAAAAGGATAGGCCCACATTATTTTCAGAACAAAGCCTCATCAGATGAGGGCTCGCACCCATGTAGCCGAAACACACGACCCCCTCGAGGTTGTGGATCGGAATACGGAATTTCTCCTCGTTACCAACCCTTACCACCAAGTTCTCCCCATCGCGGGCCAGGTAAGCATCCGGTGTTGTCACGTAAAGGGTGTTCAGCAACTTCCTCATTTAAAGACCATTCCTGGATACAGAGTTCCTTTACAGGTAGCGCAGCCCCTGAAACGTCTTAAACAGTCAAACATCCTCCACACAGGCCTCTTTAATGTGTTTGCGCACATATCTGCGAACGGAAAGATTCTTCCTGGTTATTTTTGGCATGCAGACATCCTGGAGAGAACATAGATTACACTTACGAGAGGGATCTGCAGGCGGCGTGACACCCTCTTTGAAGAGAACATGCATCTCTTCTGATAACGAGCAGACCTTGTCCCTCAATTCAGCCGAGAACAAAAGAGGCACTCTTTTCCGGATCTCATTATAGTAAAACTCACCACGATCGATATAGATCTCAAACATCTCCTCAAGACACATCGCCTGTGCACAGAGCTGAACCTCATCACGCTCATCAGTCTTCGGTTTCCCCCGCTTGTACTCCACCGGCCTTATCGCCCAGAGTCCCTCGCGACCAGAAAGAGCAATACCATCCTCGGAACGGACGTACTCAACCACATCCGCCACACCGTACAGACCAAGAACGTATGAAACCAGAGGAAACGCACGTGAAATTACCACATCGCCACGGCTCTCGGCGAAAAATGGATCGTTCACCCGCTTGTGTACCGCCTCCCCTTCCACGGTCCGCAGGTTATCCTCCCACTGGCGCTCGATGTGAATAAGCGCCCACTGTCGGCGACAAAAACAGAAATGCTGAATACCTGACAACGCCAGCAATTCGTCGTCGGTGTATCGCATCTCCCTCATAAGAACTCGATTACCTCTACGCCAGCAGGCACATCTCTGTCAACGGCGACCTTGTAATCTCCAATGGAGCGTGGAGGTCGATCACCGGAAACTCTCTCCACTTTGACCTTATCAAACAGGATATGGGACTGACAGCATCCAAGCGGGGTATCATGCTTGAATACGATAAGTTTCCTGGCGGACAACTTTCCCCTTGAGGCCGAATGATCGTGTTCGAACATGTTGACCAGGCTCTCCCAGAAAAGTTTCAGATCGTCCTCCGAGAACCCCGTCGTCTTCTGGGCCAGGTGAGCGGAGATGTACCCCTCAGCACGATACAGGGCGTATGGGACAATCTGTTTCTTCCCCATTGTCTGCCCCTTCTCGACATCCTTTTCGTTCGCAACCGCCTGCCGGGTAATTGTAACCTCCTGCTGAAATATCGGATCAATGCTTCGGGCGAAGTTCAATTGCACCGGTCCACGAACCTGCCCACAGTTCACTTCTGTGGTCATCACGGCCCCGAACGTCCGAATATCAAAGAAATTATCGCACATAAACTTCGTCAGTCTGCTATCCTTCGGCTTTTTGCTGCTTGGTTCGATGCCAAGGTAATCATACGCCTTCTTGTGCTGATCGTTCAGAACCACACCAGATTTGACGTAGATCATATAGCCCGGTGCATCACTCTTTACCATTTCAACGTAATCCCGAACCTTCCTCTTGAGACAGACATCGGTAACGATGCCATGTCCGGTCTGGGGATCGACCCGCGGCATATTCCCCATGTCCGGGTCGCCGTTCGGATTACCGTTCTCTACATCGAACAACAGTACAAACTCATACCGATTTTTAATAGGTTCGCTCATATTTACGCCTCCTCGCTCACAACATCCTCTTTTTTGGTGAAACTCGCCTTCCTCTGATGGTAATAACCAAGCATAAACATCCCCTGCTCCTCAAGACTCAGATATGCGGGGAACTCATCCACGCCATCCAGCGCTTCCTCAATATCCCTGGTGGTCTTGAACCCCCAGTCAGACTTGGCTATATGATGCTGTGCAAGTTTCAGCAGAACCGGGAAGACCACAGCTGGCGTCGTCGACGCACTGCTGAAGTACTTGCTGCTGATCGTGCTCTTTACATCTTTGTTTGCATCAGTCTGTGCCTTCTCGAGTATGGCAAACAGCCGCCCGAGGCGATACGGCACATTCTGATTATCTTTTTTAAGGCTCACGCTAATCAAATCCTCCTTTAAATTCGTCAAACCGGCTCTCGAAAGCCGCAGCAGGTAGGCCTTAATGAAGCCCGCCCTGACAGAGTTGATCGACCGCTCAACCTTCACCCTGCTGAGAATCGCACCATACATCTGAACAGGATACGGTGTACCGTTCAGGATCGACCTCATAACAAGGCCTCCAAGAAGCGGTGCGGGGGTCTTATTCTCAGCACTCTGTGCTACAGTCTCCCGCAGAAGGCGGTACAGCGACACGTATCGTGGATCGCGACCCCCCCTAACGATCTCCATATCAAGGTGATGACGCGCTGCTTTTGTGACGAAATTGCCAAAACTGTCCACATGCCAGAACCGCACCGCAAGTCTCGCATTGTTGGGTGCCAGACCAAGCATGTAGAAATTCGTCTCCGGGTCAGCCCCGATATCATCAAGATTGATCTTCCGACCATTCCTGACCTTATCGAGGATGTCCCGGATCAACTCGATCTTCTGCCAGTCCTGAACCCTCTCCGTGTCCTGATCCTGCCCTCCCGTATCGCCCTCAAAGACATCCGGTGGATCGAAGAGGAGATTGGCAACCTCTTCACAGGCTGTTCCACTCGTCTCCGCCCAGAAAACGACAGTTGTGTCGGCAATTTGTATACGGTAGTCCTGATGTGCAAGCAGGTGGTTAAGAACGGTGGTGTATTTAAACATCGCCGATTTACTGATAGGAGCGTTAAAACTCTGCTCTTTTCCGTAAGAGCAGAATGAGACATCGTTGAACGTGACGAGCGACGCACCAGCCGGATGCGCACCAACAACTCCAGCGATTTTGTTGTGCACTCGCGCAACAGGAGCAGTCTTGCCGGTTACAAGGCATTGGGTAGTAAAAACCTCATCATCCCCTTCCAGGGTGAGGTGATTCTCCCAGATCTCCCTCACGGCTGGTTTCGTGTGCAGAAATACCCCCTCACACTCAAAGACACAATTCCCACCACCAAGGAGTTCGTCCATGTATTCCACAATCTTCGGGTGCCGGGCGAACTCCTCGGGGTTCCAGGTGTCCAGAAAGGTCAGGAGAGCCCTGATACCCCGATCGTCCAGAGAGTCAAACAGCCTGTGATGAAGGTTCTTGAAGGCTTCAAATGAATCGCGTGACCGCTGGTTAACCAGAACCACCTCTTTCTCCGTCTCAGCAAGGATCCTGTAATCAGACGACGCACCCTTTCCGGAAGACTTCACGAACTTCTTTTCGAACTCACTTCGTTTGAGCTTCTCAACACCAAAGATGTATTTCGCGTTATCGCAGAGAACGTTGGGTGCTATTCCCGCGGAGCGAACCCCCTGCTGGGGGACATCCATAGCCCTTGGCCGCTTTCTCTTGTTGTCATCAATCCTGAGATCGACTATATAAGATAACTCACCCTCCGGGCTGAGGACAAGCGCAAACGACACATTCCCCTTGCTGTACCCCGGCCTGGAGATCCCTGCATCCTCATCCTCCGCCAGAATATCATAATACCGGCAGAGGGACTGTATGATCATGACACGCCTCCATACCCAAGGCACCGCTCCACGTCGATAATACCGTCCACCATGACCGCCCGGTAAAAAATTGGCTTCATGCCGTCGGAGAAATCGATATCGTACAGCATAAACCCGAGATCTTTCTCTCCGCCGTTCTCTCCGGTGTAGTACGACTTTGGCATCTCCCCTTCAACGAGTTCGAATCTAACGGGGAACTCACGGCAGCCAAAGTAAGGCTGGTAGAAGCATTGACCTTTCCGCATCCTGCGGAGCGCAATGCTGTAGTGCTTCTCGACGCTATCTTCAGGGCCTGCCTCGCCGGTCAGTTCAAAATGCGCTTCAATGCCATAGCAGACATCGCGCAGCACCAGTGACGCCCGTTGGACGGCGTCATCTGACGCATCCTGAAAAAGTCTCACATCCCCGCCGCGGAGCGCAGTCTTAACTTTGGCCGCGGGGATCTTGCCGGATCTCTCGTTTCGGCGGATGTTATCAAACTTGATCGGGTTGAGGACATGAATTTTGTCGATCTTCCACCGGATGGCAGGCTTCCAGTGGATTGCCTCGAGAATCCCACGGGCAGCTGACGGGGTCATGACATCATAGCTCACCCGTTCCGTCTTCATCTCCGGGCGGGTGAAGCAGGCGTAATCGCCCCAGACCTTCAGTCTTACTCCATACCCAATTGCTCTCACCTCCCCTAAACAATCAGTAGTGACCTATCCTCTCTAATATCTTTTCGGTTTATAAGTCCAATCTCCTCGGAGTATTTGCTCATGTCATTGAGCACATAGAACCTCTCATCCAGCAGATCGATTAGATCTGCCCGTTCAAGTTCCTTGAACTCGTCGGGGTAGATACCGATCGTATACCCCTGGAGACGTCGTGCATACTTCCATGGATTCTCACCGGTCCTGAGGTCATTGAGGAGTGATCTCCCCTCTTCACCGTAGGGGATGATGAGATCCTTTGTAGCCTGTTCGATGATGCTGAATTCCCACCCCACATCCTCAAACGGAAATGCGAGGTCACGAGCCCTCTTCTCAAATGAGAATATTATTTTTTTCTTATCTAGTCCGTCCTCACCCTCATACGAGTAAAGCTTCTGGAAGTATGCCTCAACGGTCTGAAGAGAGAGCGGATCTTCATGGGTGTCGAGGACCATCCGGCCAATCTCCGCAGTCAGGCGCTGCCAGCTGGTAGCCTGACCGTAGCGCTCGGCTGACCGGAAGATATAGACATCCCCCCTCTCGATCTTTCCCTCACGGTTGCACCGGCCGGATGCCTGGGCAATGGAGTCAACACCGGCTATCGCCCGGTAGACCACTGGAAAATCTATATCCACACCGGCCTCTATCAACTGGGTTGAGACGACACGGCAGTCAGCACCTTCCCTGAGCAGTCTCCTGATCTCGCCGAGCTGCTTTCTCCTGTGAACCGGGCACATCCGGGCGCTCAGGTGGAAACACTTCTCCTGTTTCGAGAGTTCAGCATGCAGGTTCTGTGCATGGGCTCTGGTATTGACAATACACAGGACCTGGCGATGCTCTTTCAGCCTCGCGGAGAGTTCTTCGTCGCTCAAGGATCCAAGATCGGTTACACGCACCCGGCGGAAAGCCTCATAGAGTTCCTCAGGCGAATGCATGATCTCAACGGGCCTGAGTTCCCTGTCCAGAAGATCGCCAAGTTTCGGCTGGGTTGCCGTGCAGATGACAACCGTAGAGCCATAGTTCCGGACGAGTTCGGAGAGAGCCTGCAGGCAGGGCATTAAGTATTCCGTTGGTAGCATCTGGGCTTCGTCGAGTATGATGACACTCCGGGCTAAATTGTGGATCTTCCTGCATCTTGACCGCCTGTTAGAGAAAAGAGATTCAAAAAACTGGACGTTTGTAGTTACAACTATTGGCATGTCCCAGTTCTCGGCTGAGAGTTTCAGAAAGTGCTCCACCGAGCCAACATCGTCGTCGACTATCGCCGCGGGGTCGAAGTTGCTGTGATGTTCCAGCACGTTCCGGCCTCCGAAGACCTTCCTGAACGTCGCAGCGTTCTGTTCGATGATGCTGGTATATGGGATTACATAAACGATCCTATCCAAGCCATGATATTTCAGGTGGTCAAGCGCAAACGCCATCGATGAGAGAGTCTTCCCCCCGCCGGTCGGAACGGTCAGGGAAAAGAACTGTGGCGGGAGAGTGGCCATTGCTCTGCACCGTTCATAAATCTCTCTTCTGCACCTGTTGATCGCGGTGTCCTCTGCTTTTGAGTGGAGGGAGACCATGTAGTCATCTAATTTCTTCGAAAGGTTTTCGAACGATTCATACTGCCCACGAGCACGGGCCGACCGGGGATCTGCAAAAGATTCTGTGTCGAGGGAATCTGCATCGACAAGGCACGAGTAAAGCATTCGTGTGAAGAAAGATACCGAAAAGCCCTTCTTTTTCCTGATAGGACACGATTTGATGCGGAAATTTGTTAGATCAGGGACCGAGATCTCCTCACGGTATGCCGAATAATCCGGCAGATATTTGTTTGCCAGGCGCTCCTCAAGCCCGCTCTCGCTGCTGCCGTAATTTAAGAGCCCTCCGTGGTGCCCCGTGATGATGTACTCCAGTAAACGGCTTAACTGCCAGTTGTACAGCGCCCGGGCCTCCCGCGCACCGGCGGTTGAATGGTCAACCCGAATACTGGCACCCTCCAGACGCCGCTGAAATTCAATCGAATACTTCCCGATGTCGTGCAATAGACCCCCGGCATAGGCGAGATCACCGGCATCGAAACGATCGGCAAACGTCGAGGCGATGTCAGCCACATTCTTGAGATGAACCCCAAGCAACTGCCAGCATCTCTTGTCGGGGCTGTCCGTAGAGTGTGCATAATACATGACGCTGGTCACTGAATCACAATGTTCAATGTAGATAAGATAAACATAGCTCTTTTTATCATATTCCAGAAACTCTCGATCCCCCTTTCCCTTTTGCCGCCTTCGCGAACTCAAGCCCTCGAGGGACGCCCCCACCGGGGCCGCAATCCGCAGCCGGCAGACCGCCCATGGCGGTGGCTCCGGCTTAGAGCCGGACGCTCGCTGGTGGGGGGGCGAAAAAGCGGCGGATGGAGTGTTTCGAACCGACAGAACTCTCCAGCCGGTTCGAGACGCTGGAGGGGTGGAAGAAGATGGCCGCAACCTGGGACCGGGTAACTGGGCTTCGAAACGATCTCGCTCACTGTGGCATGAGCCGGGAGGCCAGCAAAGTCGCAAGACTCGAATGGCGGGCGAAGAAACTGCCGGAATGCTGACAGAAGTTCTTTACGGCAAACGCCCCGCCTGACCACGGAGCGGAGTGACCTTATAAAGGGATCACGAAAAGCGGCTCACTCTCTTTAAATAGGGGTGATCATTGGAGCCATATGGAGAGGTATTTATCGAATCGGAGCGAACTTTCTGCGTTGCATACGACCTTCCAGCAAAACAAGGACTGCAACCCCGCAGTCAGTTCTGTAGAACCATAACTCCCTGAAAGTTCAGGCGCCTATCTACATCAATTCTGGCGTAAGTCACTTTCTTCTCAAAAATGCTCCTCTAATGCGTGAACAATCGGTATTATAGATGTAAAGGAGACCAGAAGGGGAGGATGACCTCCGCGTCTTTGAGGGCAGGTCACTTTAAAAAAGAGGAGGCGAACTACGGGAAATGCCCACATGCCAGACGTAGCGGGGGCACCCCTCTTTTCAGTACTTTAAATCCGTACACCCCTCTTCATCACGGTCCATCTCCCCCCTCCCGCTCACGTTCGCCATCAACCCGGCAACGGTATACCGAACCCATTCCCCACCGGGGGAAGGACGCTGCTCACCCCCCGCCGACCTCATCCTTCCGGAGTTTCGCCCGCACCGCCGCACCGACGACCCCGGCGACTGTCCCGAGGATTATGTAGAGATACCCGAGAGCGATCATCACCATCCCCGCAAGCCCGGCGACAAACCCCTCACCATACGATGCCGTCCAGAGGAGCGGGAGCGAGCAGAGCCCTGTCCCGAAGAGCGCCGTCACAAACCCGGCCTCGAGGCCGTCCCTCGCCACTCCCACGACACCGAATCCTGCTATGAAACCGCCGACGATTGGTGCGACGATGAGCAGCGGGCCGGGGGCGGCGATGAAAAAGGCGGCGATGAAAAAGGCGACGATGATGATCGTGCCGATCACGACCCCGGTCCATGGCGTTCTGGCCAGGGTGCCGCCTCCCCGGATTCCGTTTCGCACCAGGGTTCCGGCAGCGCCGCCGATGGCGTTGTAGGGGAGCAGGAGTATGATGAGTAAGAGGGCGTAGAAGCCAAACGTCGCCCAGGGCGCCGGATACTCTGGATCGGGCGTTCTCAGGCCCAAGATGGCTGTTATAGCGGCCACGATAATGGCCGCAATCACCCCGCAGACAGCACCGGTGATGGCACCCTCCTTCACTGCCCCCTCCGTGAGGAGCCCGGCGATGAGCCCTCCGCCGAAGAGGAAGACAAGCATCCCGGCCTGCTCAGGGATGTAGTTCAGCACGCCGGAAAGCGAGACTACACCGATCAGCAGCGCCCCCAGGATAGCCCCCCGCCATCCACTGACATCGGTTGCCATGCATGGGTCTTCTCCTGCCGAGGTATTTATCTGTTCCGACTCTGTATACGACAGAGCAGCGGCGAGCAAAACCCTTCAAGCACCCCGGATGCAGGTATGATCGAGAGCAGAACGCCCGGCAGCATCATCACCCGCCGCCCCCTCAGTCAGAACTAATACCTCCCGGTGCCATCTATCAGAAGAGTTGATCGATCCCATGCAGTACTCAGAAGGAAAGGTCGGCAGGGTCTTTACCGTCCGGATCGACGACGGGAAAGACTTCCTCCAGGAGATCCAGCGGTTTGTCACGGTGATGGCGATCCAGAGCGGCACCATTCAGTTCCTGGGCGCCGTCCGGTCGGCAAGACTCGTCACCGGGCCAAAAGAGCCGGTCATCCCACCATCCCCCCACGGCGAAGAGATCTTCGGCGGCTGGGAGCTCATCGGGTTTGCAACCATCTACCCCGGCGACGACGGCCCCTCCATCCACCTCCACACCGCCGCGGGGAAGGGGATGCGCTCGCTCGCCGGCTGCCTCCGGGATAGGGCAGAGGTCTACCTGGTCATCGAGGCCATCATCACCGAGTTCATCGGCATCACCGCAAAACGGATCCACGACGAGAAGACCGGCGTAAACCTCCCCGTCTTTGACCGGACGCTCCAATGACCGGCCGGCAGCCAGAGTTCCTCCCCATGACCCCGGAGGGAAGAGACCGCTTCGAGATCATCCTCGTCACCGGCGACGCCTACGTCGACCACCCCTCCTTCGGAACCGCCATCATCGGCCGGGTGCTCGTGGACGCCGGCTACACCGTCGGCGTCATCGCCCAGCCAGACTGGCGCGGAGAGACCGATCTCAGGCGTCTCGGCGAGCCCAGCCTCTTCTTCTCCATATCAGCCGGAAACGTCGACTCGATGGTGAACGCATTCACCCCAAACCTCAAACGCCGGCGCTCAGACGTCTACTCCCCCGGCGGCCGACTCCTCCGGCCCGACCGCGCAACCCTGGTCTACACCGACCGCGTCCACGCCCTCTTTCCCGACACCCCCATCATCATCGGCGGGATAGAGGCAAGCCTCCGGCGGTTCGCCCACTACGACTACTGGTCAGACACCGTCCGCCAGTCCATCCTGGCCGACGCCCCAGCCGACCTCCTCGTCTACGGCATGGGCGAACGCCAGGTCGTCGAGATCGCCGGCCGCCTCGCCGCCGGAGAACCCCTCACCGGGATCCCGGGCACCGCCCACCGCCTTGACCTCGCCGCATGGCGGAGCGCCGACCACTCCGGCTGCATCGTCCTCCCCTCCTACGACGATCTCAGATCCGATCGCCACGCCTACGCCAGAGCGTTTGCGATGCATTACGCCGAACAGGACCCCATCCGCGGCCGCCCCGTTGTCCAGCCGCACCCAAAGACCGTCATCGTCCAGAACCCCCCGGCTATGCCGCTCTCGACCGCCGAACTCGACCACGTCTACGAACTCCCATACACCCGGCGGGCACACCCCTCATACACCGAACCCATACCCGCGCTCGACCCCGTCAGGTTCTCCATCGTCAGCCACCGCGGCTGTTTCGGCGGCTGCTCGTTCTGCGCACTCACCCACCACCAGGGCCGGATCATCCAGAGCCGGAGCATCGACTCGATCGTCCGCGAGGTTGAACGGATGACAGAGATGCCGGAGTTCCGCGGAGTCGTCCAGGACATCGGCGGCCCCACGGCAAACATGTACTCCCTCCGGTGCAGCCGCTGGGAGACCGCCGGCACCTGCCCCGACCGCCGCTGCATCGACTGCCCCTCGCTTGACCGCAGCCACCGGGAACAACTCCGGATGCTCCAGCGGGTCTCCGAGATCCCGGGAGTGAAACGGGTCTTCATCGCCTCAGGCATCCGCTACGACCTGATCCCCCCGGAAGAGGATTACCTTGCCCGGATCTGTGCCCGGCACATATCCGGCCACCTCAAGGTCGCTCCAGAACACATATCTGAACGGGTCTGCGCCTGCATGGGAAAACCCCCCCGCCAGGTCTTTGACGCCTTCCGGGAACGGTTCGAGGCCCTCCAGAAAGGAAGACGGAGACGGCAGTACCTCCTCCCCTACTTCATGTCCGGCCACCCAGGGTGCCGGATCGAGGACATGATCGAACTCGCAGTCTACGTCCGGGAGACCGGGCTATACACCGAGCAGGTCCAGGACTTCACCCCGACCCCGATGAGCATCTCGACAACCATCTACCACACCGGGCTTGACCCCTTCACCATGGAAGAGGTCCATGTCCCGAAAGGCCGGGAGAAGAAGATCCAGCGGGCTCTCCTCCACTACCGCGACCCGAAGAACTACAACCTCGTCCGGGAAGGGCTCCTCGCCGCCGGGAGGGCTGACCTGATCGGGAACGCCTGGAACTGTCTCATCCCGGCAAAGAGAAGGTAGAAGAGGTTACCCGCCCCGCCGGATCGACCCGAGAACAAAACCGGCAGCAGCCGCCCGGCTCCACGGCAGGGTTATTGCCGCCAGCGCAAGCGCGGCCGCCAGGTTCTCCGGCGTCCCGGGGGTGAGGGCGGCATCGAGCCGGCGCATCGTCATTGAGCGCCACCCGCCCGGCGGCGCCGTGACCTGGAAGAGAGCAGCGGCCAGCCTCAACATGCAGGTCATACAGACGGTAGGTGTGCACGGAGGATTATTTATCTTGCGGGGGTGAAGGGGGCAGAGCGGGAAGACCCCACCCTTCCCGTAATCA
>LDZT01011795.1_pt1 | contig 12473 bp, 10 predicted proteins | sample 615521 | NCBI WGS metagenome assembly LDZT01 (sample SAMN03408292, study PRJNA278302) | terrestrial metagenome | isolation source: oil reservoir sample SB1 | place: USA: Alaska, North Slope, Schrader Bluff formation | collected 2011-09
CCCGCCTGCAAACATCTTTCCCCTCACCAGCATCAGGCGGAAAGTTTTACACTGAAACGAGACGCTGGGGAGGGGAATTAAAGGGGTGGGGTTTGCAGTTTATGAACATATTGTGATCTGCTTGAATATAAAGTTATTCATTTTTTAATGTTCTGGACATTTTCAACACCCTTATTAAAAAAATATTGGCTAGATAAGTTCTAATTCCTTGCCGACCTGTGCAAACACGTCCAGCACGTGCTCCAACTGCGCTTGCGTGTGAGTTGCCATGTAGCTGGTACGCAGTAGCTGCCGGCCTGGCGAGGTAGCCGGGCTGATCACTGGGTTGACGAACACGCCTTCCTCAAATAGCCTTTTCCAGCTTTCAAACGTGCGCGCATCGTCACCGATGATAATCGGTACTACGGGCGTGCAGGAGGCGCCGGTATTGAAGCCTAACTTCTTAAAGCCTTGGCGCATAAACGCACCATTTTGATTGACCCGTTCGATGCGTTCTGGCTCCTCTTTCATCACCTCCAGGGCAGCTAACACCGTGGCAGTGTTGGCGGGTGGAATACTTGCGCTAAAAATCAGGCTGCGGGCATGATGCTTGATATAGTCCACAACGGCAAAGTCGCCAGCGATGAAACCGCCAATCGAAGCCATTGATTTGCTGAAGGTGGACATAATCAAATCCACTTTATCGGTGAGGCCGAAATGGGCGGCTGTCCCGCGTCCTCCACCTAAGACGCCAAAGGCATGGGCATCATCCACCATCAGGCGGACGCCATACTCTGCACATAGTTCTACTAATCTTGGCAGCGGCGCAATATCGCCTTCCATGCTGAAGAGACCATCAACCACGAGCAGTTTACCCTTCTCCTCCGGTAGGCTCTTGAGCACACGTTCTAAGTGATCCATGTCGTTGTGTCGGTAGCGCTCAATCTTACCGCCGCTAAGAAAAGCACCATCAACAATGCTGGCATGGTCTTCTTTATCCAAGATGACGATATCATCCTTGCTCACCAGCGCGCTGATGGTACCTAAGTTGGTTTGCATACCTGTGGAGAAGACTAAAGCGGCTTCTTTGCCTACCCAAGCGGCTAATTCTTTCTCCAAATCTTCAATGATGGTCATATTGCCGTTCAGGAAACGTGAACCCGTACAACTGGTGCCGTACTCGGCAATGGCATCGATTGCCGCTTGGCGCACTTTTGGATGCGTCGTCAAGCCCAAGTAGTTATTGGAGCCACACATAATGATGCGGCGGCCTTCGTAGATGACTTCGGTACCTTCGTTCTTATCTAAAGGGATAAAGTAGGGATAAGCGCCTTGTTCGCGCAGAGCAATCGCATCCGTAAATTCGTGACATTTTTGAAAAAGGTCCATGGCATTCTCTTTTCTATTTATGATTTCTACTTATATTAACACCCGCGATTATACTCGATGCATAGGTAATTGGCTTTTTCTCCAGTTGGGGATTTTCTATGTAAGAGATGCATCAAAATGAAGATGATGCTGGTTCAAATTTATCGTATCGGGTGTAATGCATCGGACTTTCGAAATGTAAATTTTTGGTATAGTTAGTTAGCGATAAGTTTCTGTTGAAATTTACCGAAGCCTAAGGAATACTGCCTTTTATGAAAAAATCTCTTAAAATTTTGCTAATTGTACTCTCGCTTTGCGTGATTGTTGCCTGCGGCTTGGCTTTTGCCGGTTTGATTGAGCTGGGCAATTTACTGACAGCGAGCCCTGAATCGCCCTCTGCTACCTCGACACAACAGAGTTTGTTTACCGACACGCCGACTGCTTTGCCCACTCAGTCTATTAGACCAGAGGAGAGAGAGAAGATTCAAACCAATTTAGATATGCTTATGGCTGAAGAGGTGCCGATCAACGATCCAATTGATTTAGCGGAGCGCTTAGGAGGCAAAGAGAATGTTCCTTTAACCCTTCCAGACCCTGAGGCACCTTATCAGGTTGGCGATGAAAAAACTTTTTGGGTTACGAATACGGATAACAACGAGAACTTTCAGGTGCAAGCCACGCTGCGCTATCTGGGCGAGAACATTTATTTTTGGATTGAGAACGGCGTCCGCTACCAGGAATCGGACCTGCGGCAGCTTGCTGACGCGTTCGACCAGGAGATTGTGCCTACGAATCGTGAATTTTTCGGAATGGAATGGAACCCTGGAGTGGATGGGGACCCACGCTTCTATGTACTTTACGCCAGAGGTTTAGGTTCCTCGCTGGCTGGTTACTTTTCTTCAGCTGATGAGCTGCACCCAGACGCACACCCGTACTCCAATGCTCACGAGATGTTTTTACTCAATGCGGATACGGTGAGGCTTTCTGAAGACTACATTTACGGCACTATGGCGCATGAATTTCAGCACATGATTCATTGGCACCAGGATCGCAACGAAGAGACCTGGGTCAATGAGGGCTTTAGCATGTTAGCGGAGCATGTGAACGGTTTGGATACCGGTGGCTTCGATTTCGATTATTTAATCAATCCGGATTTACAAATCACCGACTGGGGAGCAGAAACGGGTCAGAATGGACCCCATTATGGAGCTTCGTACCTTTTCATGGTGTATTTCTTGGATCGTTTTGGCGAGGAGGCGACTAAGGCTTTAGTTGCTCACCCGGAGAATGGCTTTAGCGGATTAGAGAGCGTGATGCAAGAGTTGGGTATCCTTAATCCGACAACTGGTCAAGTCTATACCAGTGAGGAGGTTTTTACAGATTGGATCGTTACGAATTACTTGCAAAACCCTGCCGTTGAACGAGGGCGCTATACTTATCTCTCCCATACACCCTATTCCGTCTCCGTCAGCGATACCATCACCAGCTGCCCGGATCATATCACGGGAGATGTGAACCAATTTGGGGTAGATTATATTGAGATTTTTTGCCCCGGAACCCATACACTCAGCTTTAGGGGAGAATCTGTCGCGAATATTCTGCCCTTTGCAGCACCACCTTCGGGAGAATATTTCTTCTGGTCTAACCTTGGAGATGATTCCAATATGTCGCTGACGCAAACCTTTGACCTTACCCAAGTCAGTGGAGAAGCCCTGCTCAGCTTTAAAACCTGGTACGACCTGGAAGAAGATTACGATTATGCGTATATTTCTGCTACCACAGATGGAAAACATTGGCAGATTCTCGATTCGCTAACGTGCACCACAGAGAACCCATCGGGTAACAGTTATGGCTGCGGTTGGAACGGTTCTTCTAATGGATGGATTGAGGAGCGCATCGACCTCTCGGACTTCGCCGGCGCCGAAGTTACTTTGCGCTTTGATTATGTTACGGATGCTGCCGTTAATGGTAAAGGCATGGCTCTGGATGATTTTCGCTTGGATGCCATTAGCTATTCCGCTGATTTGGAGCAAGATCCAGGTGGTTGGGAAGGCGCGGGTTTTGTCCGTTTGGTGAATGCTCTACCGCAAACCTATTCTCTCAGTGTGATCTTCGAAGGGAACCAAACCGCCGTGCAGAACATTCCGCTCAGTGCAGATAACAGCGCCACGCTTGAATTAAATATCGATAAGGAAGTGCAAAAAATTGTGTTGGTCATCGCGGGGACAACGCCATATACACGGGAAAAAGCGCTTTATCAAGTGGATATCGATTGAGGGAGCTAAGGGAGGATTCGTTAACGAGCTGCCTTGCATCGCAATTACCATGATGCCGAGAGCCACGAATTTGAAGTTATAAGCAACCACAACCTTGTAAAAAGCTGTTTGAGCTGCGTTCCTACAGGATAAAAATTGTATAATAAGTTTCCTATGCGTTACCATATTTGGACAGAAGGATGTCAGATGAACGCGGCGGATGCCCGCCGGCTGGCACGCTCGTTGGAAGCGCTGGGCTATGCACCCAGCAAAACTGCTGAAGCTGCGGATGTCATCGTGCTCAATACCTGCGTGGTGCGCCAAAGCGCTGAGGATAAAGCGCTTGGCAGGCTTAGTTCGCTTAAAAAGCTCAAGCAGGATAACCCAGACGTTGTCATCAATCTGATGGGATGCTTAGTGGGCGTTTATGGCAACCCGGCTTTACAAAAGCGCTTCCCTTGGGTGGATGTGTTCTCCGCACCTTCTGACCCTGATCCTTTGCTGCGCTACCTGACAGAAAAGCAAGCCAGTGACCAAGCCCAAAGCTGGCGCAAAAAAATCGACGCAATTTTAGATGCGGAGTTCGGAGTACTCGTTCCTGGTGAGGAGCGCTCAGTTTCAGAGAATCTCCCGGTGGTTTTAGGCTGCTCACATGCCTGCACTTACTGCGTCATTCCACTCAAGCGCGGCAAAGAGCGCAGCCGCGATGCTGACAAAATCCTAAATGAAACGCGCACCATGGTTTCGCAGGGCGTGCGAGAGGTGGTATTGCTCGGCCAGATTATCGATCGCTACGGGCTCGACTTACCTGCTGGCAGCCCTTTGCTGCCAGATTTGCTTACAGGGCTTTCGGCAATCCCGGAGCTCATGCGCATCCGCTTCCTTACTTCGCATCCTAACTGGATGAGCGACTCGCTCATCGATGCAGTTGCCCGACTACCCAAGGTGATGCCGCACATTGAAGTGCCTATTCAGGCTGGCGATGATGCTGTGCTAGCAGCGATGCGCCGGGGGTATACCAATCAGCAATATCGCGAGCTTGTCGCTAAACTGCGCGAGCGAATCCCCGGCGTTTCCATCGCTACAGACGTGATCGTGGGCTTTTCAGGCGAGAGCGAAGCTGCGTTCCAGAAAACTTACGATTTGCTAGCAGATTTGCGCCTCGATGTGGCTCACTTAGCGCGTTACTCACCCCGTCCGGGCACCTATTCTGCGCGTTACTTAGAGGATAATGTGCCGGCTGAAGAAAAGATGCGCCGCTTTCGCTTATTAGAAAATTTACAAGAGAGCATTGTTGCTGAGATCAACCAAAGTTATTTAGGGCAGTCAGTGCCGGTGCTGTTTGAATACAAAGTGAAGCAGCGCTGGTATGGGCGTACGCCCACGAACCGCGTGGTTTTTGTTGATGCTGATGAAGACTTGCGCGGGCAAGAACGCGACGTCATGATAACGTGGACAGGTCCCTGGTCCTTGATTGGTGAGCTTAGCCAGGCTCATTAGGCATTATTTTAGGTTCTTCTGGGGGTATTGACACAAGTCTACGACTGGGCAACGGAAACACTCGGGCTTGCGGGCATGGCAAAATTCTCGCCCTAAACGAATCAAGTTGAGGTGCAGCGCTGCGTAGTCTTGCGGGTCCGCTGCCGCTTCGAGGTAATCGTGCACCTTTTCGATGGACAACCCTATTGGGCGTAAGCCTATCCTGCCGGACACACGGAATATGTGCGTATCGACCGGAAAAGCTGGCTTGCCTAATGAAAATAGCAGCACGATTGCTGCTGTTTTGCGGCCCACACCCTTAAGGCTGAGCAGCCACTGCCGAGCTTCTTCCAACGGCAGGTCTTTGAGCCAATCTAAACTGATCTCTCCATTTTTTGCGCTAATCTCTCGGAGTGCTTGCTGGATATTAGGACCTTTTTGGTTAGCCAACCCGGCAATGCGGATGACTTGCATAAATTCTTGCGGATCGGCGTCGCGCACCTCTTCCCAGCTAGCATAATGGGCTTTGATCGCCTGAAAAGCTTTATCGCGATTAATATCATTGGTGTTTTGTGAGAGGAAAGTGCACACCAACTCATCTACAGCTGGCAGCGGCTGGCGCCATTCGGGGTAACCGAAAACCTCCAATAAGCGTGCATGCACCTGCTTAATACGTTCGCGATGTTCGGGATTTATATCAGGCGGCGTCACAGCGTTGTTTTTCAGCTGGTCATCGCTTTCAGACTGATGAGCGCTTGCTCGGCTTCGTCGCTCAAGCGCTGCTCCCCAACGACCAGCCCACGCCAGTTGCGCAGTGTCGGATCAGTAATCCCTTGCAGTGCTTCTGCCTGCAGTTCTTGCTGGAAGCCCAAGGCAGTTAGAATGGCTTTAGTGAGTGTATGCGTTGCCCGCCGGCTGTGATCCCCATCGGAAAATTTGATAGCGATGCCAATGCCAGACGAACCAGGCTTGAGCGCTCCTGGTAGCAGCCCAATCATCTGATAACCCTCTGCGCCGCCTTTGACAACTGCCTTATCTCCCATAGTTTGCATTAAAAGGGTGTCTAACCTGCCAGGCCCTGCCACCATCTCTGGGAAGCGCATCATCGCATGGGTGATTTTGCGGCAAGCTGCCTGCCGCTCTGGAGCTAGGTCTGTTGGGTCACACAAGCGCGCCACCGCCAACGCAAAAGCCTGCAGAGGGAGTGCGTATACCGGCGCACTGCAGCCGTCAATCCCGAAGGTCAGCATTTCAGGGTTCAGGTTACTCATCTCTGCCATGGTTTGCCGGATAGCTTGCTGGATAGGGTGTTCGGGGTCCAAATAGGTATCGAGGGGCAAGCCACGCAGCTTAGCCTGAGCGAGCATGCCAGAATGCTTGCCCGAGCAATTGTGACGGTAAGGCGTTGGCTGCTCGCCGCGCTGGCGCATTTCCTGGGCAGTAGCTTTATCGGAAGGCCAATGCACCCCACATTGCAAGTCGGTCTCCTGCAGACCTACTTTTTGGTGAATGCGCTTTAGAACTTCCACGTGTTTATCTGTGCCAGTGTGTGAGGCACAAATAATGGCAAGTTCTTCGTCGCTGAGGTTGAAATGTTCTGGTCCGCCAGATTCTACAAAGGGTATCGCTTGAAAAGGTTTCATTGAGCTTCGGGGGAAAGTATGTAACTCTGGGTCACCAGCGGAGGCGAGCAGGTTCCCATGTGCATCCACAATCGCAAAAGCACCAAAATGCACGCATTCCACCATTCCACCACGTGTGAGTTCGACTAATGGACTATAACCAGCGATCGTTTTCAATATAGGCTCCTCAATTAGCGATGATTTTCGTAATATGTTGTTAAGCCCCAGCGCAGACGGTTGTAATATAGGTCCTGCAGTAAAGGAGGGACGTTGTAATAGTTAATAACTTGCGGAATTAGTTTGAGGATTTCCTCCAAACTGGCTTTGCTCTCCAGAAGCGGGTTGAGCATGTCACGGATGAATGTGACGCTTGTGCGCATGGCATTTATTTGCTCCGGTGTAACGATTCCACATCGTGATGAAATAATTTGATAGCCTGCGAAGTGCTCAGAAGTAAGCTGGTCCAAATCGGCTAACCAAGTGTCTGCATTAAAATAGGCCAAGAAAGGAGGTTCAGCCCCCATAACCGCATCTCCGACAAAAAGCACTTTTTGTTGGGGTACCTCCACCCAAATGCCGGCATGATTTACTCCTGAATGATGTTCAAGCCGAATCTCCATAGACCCTAAAAAGAAGCTCAAGTCTTTTTGGAAAACGATCTCTGGTGTAAATTGGCGCATCGAGCCGTTAAACGAGTCTAGTGTATCTCCTTGTGTGGATTGATCCTCGGATGATATAGCAGCTCCCGACTTTGGTTTTGTGGTTGAAACGCTATTACAATGAGCAACAATGATGAAGTCCATGCCTTTGGCGGAGAGCAGCCGGTCATAATTGGTGTCTAAGATCACCAAAAAGCGCAGTGAAGGTTTAGAGCGAGCGGAACCCAAGGTTTCGATATCATCTAAGCGCGTAGGGGAATCAATTAACACTAAGCCCTCTTGGGGATGAATGATTCCTGTGATCAGGCCGAGGGAATTTTTTGCGATGAAAATGTTGGGTGCAATTTCCTGCATGTTATTTTTTCTCCAAGATGGTTACTTTGGTGCGTCACGCAATAAACCACATATCCTCGGTGTATTATAGTCAATCTTAGGCTCATTTCCAAACTATTATATTTGAGGGTGCTGAAAAACATTGGTAAATCGATTACATCCAAATTTTTCAAAGTTAAGAATTTCAATCTGCCCTCACCCTGCCCTATCCCAGGAGCGGACGGAAAGTTTTACACTGAAACGAGACGCTGGGAAGGGAAATCAAATGGGTGGGGGTCTGCAGTTTATGAACATATTGTAATCTTCTTGAATATAAAGTTATTCATTTTTTAATGTTCTGGACATTTTCAACACCCTCTATATTTTCAGTGGGGACAATACGATTAATAAAGTATCTATTCTGTGTTAGCGAAATTCTAATAATTGGGGATTACATTTAGATTGTGTATCAAAATGAGTTTCAAAGGAGATGAAAACATGACATTTTACTTTCACCCACGAAGTCGAAGATTTGGTTTACAAGCCTATGCAGACATAATGCGCGAGATGGGCAAAGAATTAGATTTCGATGTATTTTTACCTGTTGATCTAAAATCCACTGCAGATGCGTACGAACTCAAAGCTTTCTTACCCGGCGTCAGTGCTGAGGATGTTGAGATCCAGGTGGTCAATGGTGTGGTCACGTTGAGTGGAGAGCTCAAAGTTGAGCGCGATGCTAAGAGTGATTACATCCTCAGTGAATTGCCTACGGGTAAGTTCCAACGTGTCGTTTCGTTGCCATCATCGGTAGATGCCGATAATGTTGTCGCAACACTCGAAAATGGCGTGCTGACGGTATTGATCCCCAAAGCCGAAGAAGCGCGCAGCAAGACAATCAAGATTCAAACCAAGTAATGCTCTAAGAGGAGCTTCAGACCACAACAACGCCAATCTTCTAATAAGGTTGGCATTGTTATTATTAATCCTAATGTTATCAGGAACGGGTGCCTAAGTGTTGATTTGGCATCAAAAATGTATATAATAAATAAAGAAATGCTCACCGAAAGAATGGAACTATTTTCGCATTAAAACGTCAATAATATAATTAGACTGTCGGCAAAAATTGTTTAGACTCGAGAAGTCATAAAGGAGAACATATGAAAAAGCAGAAACTTGTGGGTTTAATCGTTATTGTAACTTTATTCGTTTCTATTCTTGCTGGGGTCAGTGAAGTCCAAGCTTCCACATATCCCACATTTTCCATCTCGGAAGTGAAGACAGATGAAAGTGTGACCATTCTCACTAGTAACATGCCGGCGAACAAGAACTTCAACGTTCTGATGGGTGAGATTGGGACAAAAGGCATCGATGGAATTGTCGTTGCAACTCTCAATTCGGATAAAGGTGGTGCATTTTTAGCCACTTTTCCGATTCCTGAGCAGCTGAAGGGGCGCGCACAGATTGCCATCCGCCTCGAAGGTACGGATAATCCCTATTATGCCTACAACTGGTTTTGGAACGATGCGCAAGATGGCACCTGGCCAGAGGATTATCCTCCTGCCCAGCCACCCGCGTGTGCTTGCAACATCCCTACCATTTCGATTAAAGCCGTCGTTAAAGGTGAAGATGTTACCATTACCACGAACAATTTCCCCAAGAATGTAGAATTTACAGTACTGATGGGAAAGATGTGGACGCGCGGTATCAACGGGATCAAAGTTGCGACGCTTAATTCTGGGAAAGGCGGCAGCTTCGAAGCCACTTTTGATATCCCTGATGCGCTTGCCAAAGAGGAACGTATCGCCATTCGCTTAGAAGGCACCGGTGGTTATTACGCTTATAACTGGTTTTGGAATAACACGGCTAGTGTCCCTCCGGCGGAGCCAGTAGACGGCTACAGCGGATATCCCTATTTCTTTATCACCGCAGTCGAAGAGGATTCCACTGTCTCGATTAAAGCGTACAACTTGCCCAAAGACACCGATTTTGCTGTTCTTATGGGGAAGATGTGGACAAAGGGTATCAATGGTATCGAGGTAACCACACTTAATTCGGGTGAAGGCGGAACACTGGAAGCCACCTTTGATATTCCAGAGGAACTGGCTGGCGAGCAACGCATCTCCATCCGCCTGCAAGGCGACGTGTACTACGCCTACAATTGGTTTTGGAACAACACAACGAACTAAAATTGCGTCTTTTCTCTTAGGGCTGACTGATTTTTAGCCAGCCCTAAAGTTTTTCAAATTTGGTAAAACTTCTTCATTTTGTCTAAGCTCTAAGTGAATATCGCATCATACGATTTTTGATTTTATGGTATTATTCGCGCCGGTGAGAAAATGAACAATAAAATTACCATTATCGAAGGCCCAACGCCTACTTTTGAACCTATCGAGGATTCGCAAGTGCGCGGCAGCACCACCACTTGGACTGCAGGGATCCTCGAGGGTCCTTATCTCTATACGATGGCGATGACCACCTTGCGCACTTTCGATAGTGAGACATTAATCAAGCGGTGCACAAGCGCTTGGCAGCAAAATTTGACCATGTTTTTAGAATATCGTGATGAAATTGGATTGACGAAACAAGCCCCTATCTTGGCTGCGCGTGCACTTAACTTAGAAGAAGGAGACGCCATTCAACTGTGGATTCGGCAAGATTTGCAGCTCGACCCTGACGATTACTTCGATGATGAAGACGAAGCAGATAAAGAAGAAGGAGCGGAAGGTTTTTAACCTCCCACTCATGGATTACCCCTTAAATACAAAGGCGCGCAACATGGCGCGCTTTTTTGATTCATTGCCCCAGGAGGGAATCGAACCCCCAACCTAGGCGTTAGGAGTGCCTTGCTCTATCCAATTGAGCTACTGGAGCTTAACCCAATTATACCCTAGCGTCTTTTATACTGCAGGTAATCTATATATAACTTACGCCGCAGTGACCACAGTATATAGAGTATCAGGGTAGCAAGGTCAAGGGATTGATAAAGCCACCCATGTAGCGGATTTCGAAGTGCAGGTGCGGTCCGGTGGAGTTACCCGTGCTGCCAGCGGCTCCAAGCACGGAGCCCTTGGAAATATTTTGCCCGCAGCTGACGTTAATCGCACTTAGGTGGGCATAAACCGTGACGTAGCCATTGTTGTGATCAATAATAACCACATTGCCATAGCCATTTTCCATCCAACCAGCCCAAACCACAACGCCGCTATCGGCAGCATAAATTGGAGAGCCTGTTCCTGCACCGATATCAATCGCTAAGTGCCCAGACCAATAATTATTGCCGGAAATGGTATGCACGCTTGTCGGCCAAGTGAAGTAACCCGTCCCAGGGAAGTAATTCGCACTGGTATCGCATTGGAAATAAGGGCTGGTAGAAACGCCCGCAGCACCCCGTGGGATATCCGGGATGAGCCATTGCTGATATTCGCGTTCACCGCCAGGAACCATGACATAAGTCCCGGGTTCAATGACCGGATTGCTCAAGTCAATATTATTCCCAACGTACAGGAGGATATCTTCGGGCGTCACAGAAAAATTGGCGGCGACCTTTTCGAGGGTATCGCGAGAGGTCCATTTGTACCAGATCCCATCAGTAGGAGGGATTTTAAGCACCTGCCCGATCGCCAGACGATGCGGGTTATCGCGCAAGACGTCATAATTGGACCACAGGACAGTTTCTGGGGCGATGTCGAATTTTTGCGCAATGCCAAACACCGAATCGCCTTCCTGCACGGTATATTCGATAGCTGTAGTGCGCAGGCTAGTGTCTATATCGGTATGTGGGTTGGGCTGGCGGATAAGCGCTTCTTGCGTTGCGCTGAGATGAAAAGGCGGAACACTTTGCAGCGTGTTTCCTGAAGTTGGATTGCCACCGCCACTTTCAGCTGCCACAAAAGATTGGTCCTGTTCAACCATAGAACGGGCGATCTCGGGCTGCCAAAACAGCATGGAGATCAAGGCAGCGCAAATAACTGCCGTAAGCACCCATGCGCGTGTGCTTCGGTGCTTTGTATTATCTTTACTTGTAGACTTCTCCAAGTTTTCTTCAGTCATCTTGGGGATTATAGCTTAATTTATACGGTGTCCGTCAAGGTTTCTAAGAACTCTGCATTGGTCTTTGTTTTTTCCATGCGCTGTAGAATTGCTTCAGTTGCCACAGCCATATCCATTCCAGCGCCTTGGGGCGGGTTAGAGACCATTTGCAGATACATGCGGCGCATTAACCAGATTTTCTGGAGAGTGTCTCTATCCAGCAGCAACTCCTCACGACGCGTGGAAGAGCGTTCGATATCAATGGCTGGGAAGATGCGCCGTTCCTGAAGTTTACGAGAGAGGATCAATTCCATATTACCGGTGCCCTTGAATTCTTCATAGACGACGTCGTCTAAGCGTGAACCAGTATCTATCAGCGCGGTTGCAATGATGGTCAGGCTGCCGCCGTCTTCCATGTTACGCGCCGCCCCGAAGAAATGTTTGGGAGGATAAAGTGCTGACGGGTCCATACCACCGGAAAGCGTGCGTCCGGATGGGTTGACCACCATGTTGTAGGCACGTGCCAAGCGGGTTAATGAGTCCATTAAAATAACCACATCCAAACCGTTTTCGACCAGCCGCTTGGCGCGGTCTAACGCAATCTCCGCCATTCGGACATGGGCATTAACCGGCTCATCAAAAGTGCTGGCAACTACTTCAGCATCCACAGAGCGGTCCAAATCGGTAACCTCTTCGGGGCGTTCGCCAATCAAGGACATAATTTGGCGTACTTCTGGGTGATTGACTGAAATAGCGTTTGCAATGTCTTT
>LDZT01011920.1_pt1 | contig 12472 bp, 8 predicted proteins | sample 615521 | NCBI WGS metagenome assembly LDZT01 (sample SAMN03408292, study PRJNA278302) | terrestrial metagenome | isolation source: oil reservoir sample SB1 | place: USA: Alaska, North Slope, Schrader Bluff formation | collected 2011-09
CACCTCCTACATCATCACTGGTCAGGATGCTGAAATTGCCTCGGTGCAATACATCATCGATGGCAAACAGTCCATGACTGTGCTGAAGGATGTGCGCGTATTGGTTGCCGATGCGATCAAGGCTGCGGTGATCTTCTTGGAGGGTGGCACGCCTGAAGCTACCACCACCTACAACAACGGTGTGATTGACGTTCCCGCCAAACCCTCCGCGGTTGTCTCTGTGGATAAGACCAATCTGATTTCAGCCATCATTGATTCTGGCTATTACACAGCCGACCAATTCACTGGCTTAGATGCTTTATCTGCAGTTCCAACTCAACCAGAAACAGAAGAGCTTGGTCCTGTTCTGAAGATTGGCCAAATTGGCCAGATGTCCGGCCTGATGGCTCTCTACGGCCTGCAGCAGCAACGGGGCTTCGATTTGGGCCTTGAATATATGTCCGGCGGCAAGAAAGACGACCAGGGCCGCTGGATTATTGCCAATCGTCCTGTCGAGGTCATCGTCAAAGATGATGAGGGCAACCCAGAAAAAGCCGTATCGCTTGCACTGGAGCTGATTGAGAGAGACGGCGTTGAATTACTGCAGGGTCCCGTTTCTTCAGCTAGTGCTGTAGCGCTCACGAATGTGGCTTTAGAAAATAAAATCATTTTGATGATTGATCCTGCTGCGTCTTCCTACCCAACTGGTCCGAATTTTAACCCCTATGTTTTCCGCACATCACGCACCAACTTCGATGACACCTTGATCATTGCTAAATATTTGGTCGAGAATGTGGGACCCACTTTTGCCCATATTGGGGTTGATAATGCCTTTGGTCGCGGTTCTGGAGAAGCGCTCAAATACTCTGTGGAGAAATTTGGCGGCGAACTGATCGCAGATATCTACGCACCTTTCGAAACAACCGATTTCACGCCCTATGTCCAGCAAGCAATGGATTCCGGTGCTGATAACTTGTTCCTGACCTGGTCTGGCACTGGTTATGTTACCCTTTTCCAGGCGCTTTCTGACATGGGTGCGTTGGAAGTCATGACTGTTGGTACTGGATTTGGTGATAATGCCTCCTTCACTGCAGTATTTGGCGAGGATGTACTTGGTACTGTCGGTTTGAATGTTTACCACTACACCGCGGCAGATACAGAAGTCAACGATTGGTTAGTAGAGCACCACTTTGAAAAATACAAAGACGCTCCAGATGCCGCGATTAATGCATATCCTGATTTGTTTACAGCAGGTGGTATGGCTTCTGCGATTGCTCTGGCTTCTGCTCTTGAAAAGACCGGTGGTGATACGGATCCCGAGGTGATGATCCCTGCCTTAGAAGGCTTGATGTTTGAAGGACCCAAAGGGACCTATCATATCCGCCCAGAAGATCATGTGTGCGAACAGCCGATGAATATTCTCAGGCTAGTTAACTTGAATCCTGATCTGGATGGGGATGGCATCAATGAATATCGCTTTTTCGAAACAGTTTATGTTTCGAAATACGATGAACTAGGAATTCCTTGCACGCTGGTTGGTGAATATGAATCGCGCTGCGGAGATTTGCCCAGGCTGAATCAGTAAGTTTGTGGAGTTGAATATCGCAAGGGAGGGGTCTACCTACCCCCTCCCTTCGAAATCACTGGTAATCAATTAGATATTATCTGGAATTATTATTGCATTATTTAATTCGGGAACGATCTTTGAATATAACATAAGGCAAATATCTTATGACTGAAAATATTATTGTCGAAGTTGAGAACCTCCGGAAGGTTTTTGGCGGTTTGGTAGCCGTCGATGATGTGAGTATGCAAGTGACAGCTCATACGATGCATGCTATCATCGGACCGAATGGCGCCGGAAAAACCACACTATTCAACTTAGTAAGCGGGGTTATGCCGCCCACAAGCGGGAGAGTGTTCTTTAAAGGTGAGGACATTACCAATGTCTCTCCACAAAAGCGGGCGCACCTAGGTATTGGGCGGTCCTATCAAATTACCAATATTTTCCCAAACTTGACCGTATTGGAAAATGTCCGCTTGGCAGCTCAAGCCATGGGTAGAGATAATTTCAAGTTTTTTCAGCCGGTAGAAAAATTTACACAATACATTGAAAAAGCAGAGGAGGTTATCTCACTGGTAGGCTTGGCGGGTCGCGAATGGGTGTTAGCCCGCAATCTTTCGCATGGTGAAAAGCGAAAGCTTGAACTTGGCATCATGATCGCTTGTGATCCTGAGCTGCTCCTCTTTGATGAACCGACAGCCGGAATGTCTTCTGAGCAAGTGCCAGAATTGATTGAGATTATTCATAGGGTAGTGCGTCAAAAGGACCGCACTGCCATACTCGTTGAACATCGTATGGATATGGTCATGTCAATTTCAGATGTGATCACGGTGATGAATCAAGGGCGCATTTTAGCTGAAGGCTCACCGCACGAAATCGCTAATAATGATCAGGTTCAGGCTGCCTATCTTGGTAATTTGTATGGAGAATTAGCATGAGTGATGTCAAGCATGACGACCTGTTACTTGTGGATCACATTCACACTTACATTGGTCAATTTCATATTCTCGAAGGGGTCAGTGTGCGCGTCCCAAAAGGCTCCATTACGGTTTTGCTAGGCCGTAATGGCGCGGGCAAAACCACAACTCTCAAATCGATTATCGGTCTCACCCCACCACGCGAAGGAAAAATCATCTTTGATGGGATGGAAATTCAAGGCAAACGACCCTACAATATTGCCAATCTTGGAATTGGGTACGTACCAGAACACCGAGCGATTTTTCGACAACTTAGTGTCCTTGAAAACCTGAAATTAGCTGAGCGCAAAAAAGGAGATTTTGAGCGCAGTTCTGACTTTATCTTCAAGCTTTTTCCTGACCTAAAACGTCTCTATAAATTGCCTGGTAATCATCTTTCTGGCGGACAGCAACAGATGTTAGCGGTTGCGCGGGCTTTGGTCCCCGAGAACAAGCTGTTATTGATTGATGAACCGAGTGAAGGCTTAGCACCTATTCTTATCCAACAAATGATGGAAGCAATTGAAACCCTGAGCCACACGACCACAATTCTCCTCGTTGAACAGAATTTTATTATGGCAAGCCAGCTGGCAAAGCAATTCACGATTATAGATGATGGTAAATCGGTGAGCTCCGGATTAATGAAAGACCTCGTTTTGCAACCTGAAGTTATTCACCGTTATTTGGGTGCAAGCATCAAAACGCGCATAGAATTGGAGATGGAACATGAATCGAAAGAATAAGAAGATTCTCCAAACGATTCTCATTGTTGTGGTGGCACTGGGAATTATTGTCGGACTTTACCTTTATGCAGGCCAACGCGCTTTTGTTAGCACTATCTTTTCTGGGCTTACCCTGGGCTCGCTTTTCTTCTTGGTAGCTGCTGGCCTCACGCTTATCTTTGGTTTGATGGATGTCTTGAACTTTGCGCACGGTTCTATGTTCATGCTGGGAGCATACATTGGCTGGCAGTTTTATACTAACCCTACCTTTATTTTTGGCATAGCTCCTTTGGCATTAGCCTTTGGTACGGGCGTGATGTTTATTTCCGTGCTGAAGCCATATGTGGTTGCTTGGAATTTATCCCCGCGCATGCAAAAACTGCTTCCAACCATTGCTTATATCTTAGCCGCGGTTGTGATTGTATTTGCTGTGCTTGGTTTCGATATTTTAGCGTTAGCCGATACTGCTATGGTTGCGATGACGACAACAACAGTAGGTAACCCTCTTGCGGAAATTTCTCCTCAGGAGCCGTTAGAAGAGTTTTGGATCCGTCCAGTTTTAATAATGTTAGGTGGTTTGTTGATTGCCTTTGGATCTTCTAAACCAGGGGATAAAACTCAATATGCGCCAAAGGAAAATCTTGGCAAGGCAATTCTCGTGCCGGCAATTTTGTTGGTCTTAACCGTGGTGAGCGTATTCATTCGCGAATCGGCACCTGTTAGCGTGTTGCTAATGAATGGGAATATTCGCTTCTTGCTTTCAATTCTTGTCTCCGTTGCTTTTGGGTTCGTGTTTGGTGCTGTCATTGAAATTATTCTTATCAGACCGCTCTACGCACGCCCCACTTTTATTATCCTGATGACATTGGGCTTAAGCTATGTGATTCGCGAATTGGTGCAATTTCTTTGGGATCCGCTGACCTATCAGATGGCACGCCCACCGCTTTTTGCCATGCCTGGGAAAGCAGCCTCCATCGGAGAATGGCTGCGGAATGGCAACTCTACGATTGATATTTTGGGAGTTACCGTTCCGACTTATCGCTTGTTTATTATTGCTCTGGGCATCATAATGTTCGCCTTGGTGACCTTGCTCATGACAAAGACACGGTTAGGTATGATCATCCGTGCAGGTGTTCAGGATCCAGAAATGGTCGAAGCAATGGGCATCAATGTGAAATCTGTTTTCACTTTGGTGTTTGCGTTAGGTGTGGCATTGGCAACGTTAGGGGGTATTGGGGCAGCACCTTTTCTCCCGGTCCAACCTTTGATGGGGGATGCTTACCAGACGCAAGGGCTAATAACTGTTGTAATCGGCGGCATGGGGAGCTATGTGGGTGCTTTCGTGGGCGCGATGATATTAGGCATTGCACGCGCTTTCGGGGATTATTTTGCGCTCAAGCTTTCCCTATCCCCAGCGATTGCAGAAGCTTCTACGGTCATTATTATGGTCATTGTATTATTAACCAAGCCTCAGGGTCTTTTTGGGAAGAAGGAGTAATAATTCTCCATGGCAAATATCGCTATCAAAACGAAAATTAATCAAAAATCCTGGCTAAAATCTGAACGAGGATTCATTATCTTCGTAGTTATTATGTTGGCATTCCCGTTTGTGTTGAATTTGATAACTGGAACTGGGCTTAATGAGGGTGTTACCAAGTTCTGGCAAGGTCAATTGATTATCTTTTTTATCATGACTGTCTTTGCGATGAGCTATGACCTCCTTATTGGCTATGGTGGTATTCTTTCATTTGGGCATGCAGCATCTTTTGGGGGTGGAGCTTATACTTTTGGCCTTTTGATGAAACATTGGGCTCCAAATTTCATTAAAAACACTCCCATTGTCATTGGAAATACCGATATTACCATGATAGTTGTCTTGCTCATTGTTTTTTTGGCGGTGTTCCTTGTTTCAATTTTGATTGGTTTGATGTTTGCAGTAACATCCATTCGATTAAAAGGAACTTACTTTGCCATGCTCACACTGGCGCTTTCTACAGCCTTGTACATCATCATTAAATCGACCGATTTACATCAATGGACTGGAGCAGATGAGGGTTTGCATGGCGTCCCCTTACCAGTTTGGTTGAATCCGACTCAAAATCGCCTCACCGTGTATTTAATCAGTCTCGCGTTTTTGGTGATCTCGTATTTTTTGATGAAACGCTTTGTAAACTCCCCAACGGGACATGTTGTCATCGCTAACCGTGAAAATGAAGACCGCATGCGCATGATAGGGTACAACCCTGTTACCTTTCGCACGATCGTCTTTGTCTTTGCTTCGATTTTTGCTGGTTTGGCGGGGGCGCTATATTCCATTTGGAACATGAGCGCTACCCCAACGATGATGTCTGTGGTGACCACGGTGAATGCACTTATCATGGTGATTATTGGAGGGATGGGCACTTTAATTGGCCCCATTTTTGGCGCTGGAATTAGCCAGGTGATCCAACAATTTTTCTACACGTGGTTTGGGGCGCGTTGGCCTTTGGTTTTCGGGCTTCTCTTCATTTTTATCGTGATGTTTGTACCCTATGGCATTGTTGGGACTTACCGTATGCATGCTGTAAATTTTCAGCAAGGGCGTAAGCGCTTGTTCAAACATTTTTCACGTCAAGAGGAATCGCCAAGAGAAAAAGAAGTTAGTGGCTGAGGATTGTAATTCGGCTTTAAAAAAACCTAAAAGTATATCAAGCGGCGCCATTATGGCGCTGCTTTTTGCATCTCTGAATTGAATTATTAATAAAGAAGCGAAAAAGTTTATGCGTATAAGCGCCAATTAGCGTAAAATTATTGCCGAATATAAGTTAAAAGGTGCTTTCTATGCCGTTATCCATCGCTAACCCACTGCGTGACCATACGTTTGGTGATCTTGATGACCCTGTTATCGGTGCCACCTATCAGCGCAAACGTAACATCGGCGTCCATCATTATGGGCAAAAAAGTCCGCTAAAGCCTAAGCCGGGTGAAATAGTCGAGCTTCTCGCCACCACGTCAAGCGAGGTTGCTGCTCAGGGCATGACATTGCGATATTCCCTAGACGATTGGAATACGAGCGCCGAAATCCCATTCACTAAAACTGACTTGACATGGGATACGCTGAGCTGGGGTTGGCTGCAACATTGGCAAGTAAGTATACCTGCACAGCCTGCAGGAACCATGCTACGTTACCGGGTTTTCGCCGAGCAGCCGGCATCCTCGTCGGCCACTGCTGTGCCCGTCAGGATTTACGCTGATAATCAGGTCAGCAATTCCGCTGAAGCTTCCCAATATGCCATCTGGTTTGGCGAAGATGAAGTCCCAGAGTGGAGCCGAACGGCGCGTATTTATCAAATTTTTGTCGATCGCTTTAGCCCGGGGGAGGGGAGGGATTGGCTGCAAACGCAGGATCTGACTAAACCTTTTGGTGGTACCCTGCGAGGTGTGATTGAAATGTTGGCGTATATTCGCGACCTGGGGTTTAATGCCATTTGGCTCAGCCCAATCTTTGCTAGCCCTTCGCATCATGGCTATGACACCAGCGACTACGAGCACATCGAACCACGCTTAGGCACCCAAGCTGACTTCGAGGAGCTGATTGCCAAAGCACACCAGCTGGGCATTCGCGTTATTCTGGATTTTGTGGCAAATCACGTTTCCAACCAGCATCCTGCTTTACAGGCAGCTTTACAGTCATCGGAGAGCCCTTATAAGGACTGGTTTCACTGGAATCCTTGGCCACACTACCGTTGCTACTTTGATGCGCCAGAAATGCCAGAGCTGCGCCTGACTTATGCAGCACCAGCACGCAAGTACCTGCTGGAAGTAGCCCAAAAATGGCTGCGCTTGGGCGTGGATGGCTACCGTTTAGATTACGCCAGCGGTCCAGAGCAGGATTTTTGGGTGGATTTCAGACGCGCCTGCCGGGAAGTAAACCCGGATTGTTGGACGTTTGGTGAGGTGACCCTGCCAGCCGACGACCAGCTGAGCTTTGCTGGCGGGCTGGATGGCACCCTAGACTTTCTTACTTGCCAAGCTCTGCGAGAAACTTTTGCCTTACAAACCTGGCCGCTTTCTCGCTTTGCCGGCTACCTTCAGGATAGCTTGGCTTATTTCCCACGGGATTTCAGCCGGCCGGCTTTTCTGGATAACCATGATATGAACCGGTTCCTCTTTTCGGCTGGAAATCAAATACAACGGCTCAAATTAGCGCTGACGCTGCTTTATCTGCTGCCTGGGCAGCCGCTCGTGTATTTTGGTACGGAAACTGGTCTTTCCCAACCCCGCTCGATACACGCCGAAGATTCCATCGGCTTCGACCAGGCACGCTTGCTGATGAATTGGGAGGATGCTACGGCGCATCACGATATTGCTGAGCTCCTACGGCAATTAGCCGCTTTCCGCGAGCGCTTCCCACAGCTCGTGAATGCCCAATGGCAGCTGTTGATGGTCAACGACACGCAAGAAGTTGTGCTCTGGCAAGTGGGTATGCCCGATGCGGATCTGTTTGTAGCGGTCAACCGTTCAGATAGGATCAGACGATTACCCTTCAAATTGGCTGAATTTGCAAAGGACAAACTTGTGGTCCTAGCATTGAATGGGGAAGAAAAAGCATTGCATTGGACTACACTTGAGCTCCAGCCGACCAGTGCGCTTATATTCAAATTTGCTTGCTAGTTATCGCATTGTAATAATAACCTCATAAAGCTTGAGCATAATTTATAATACTGGCTGAAGATTCGCTATGCTGAGCAAAATACGAAATGCAATCTCTGATTTTTTGCAGATCCGGCCGGAAGATAACGTCCCCGAGCCAGTTGCAAGATTCTTTAGTCACAATGTGTTTGTCAACACGATGGACTTAGCCTTCTTCACCTTTGGAGATAGCTTTGTCTCTATTGTCACAATTATTCCAGTTTTTGCTTCCAACCTCACAGATTCTCCTCTAGTTATTGGGTTAATCCCAGCTATTGTAAACTTTGGCTGGTTTATGCCCCAAATGTTCATGGCTAGCTATATCTCCTCATTAAAGGAAAAATTGCCGTTTACACTTCGCATGGCAGTCAATGAACGCTTGGTTTACCTCTTCTTCCCACTCCTCGCGTTGATGGTCCCCAGGATCTCCAAAAGCACAGCCCTAACCTTTTTGCTTCTGCTGGTCACCCTGCGGGGTTTGACCAGCGGGTTAACCGCGCTCCCATGGCAGGAATTGCAAGCCAAGGTTATTCCTATATCTCACCGGGCTCGTTTTTGGGGTATGTCTCGCGTGTTGGCGCAAATTGCAGGTGTTATTGGTTCTGTGATTGCTACGCTCGTGTTGAGCCGGCTGCCATACCCACAAAATTTTGCCTTGTGTTTTGCGCTAGCAATCATTGCCCAATGGATTTCCTTTGCTTTTTATCGGCAGAATAGGGAACCTGAAGAAGAAAACCTCTCCGGCGAAGAGACCAATCCGGCGCCAGAAGCGCAAAGCAAACCGTCAAAATTGATTGACGGCGAGCTATTTCGGCACATCCTGAAAGAAGACCAAAACTTTCGAAAGTATCTGATTGCCCGTTCAATGATCTTTCTTTCAGGAATGAGCAGTGGGTTTTTGGCAGTGTATGGCATCCAACGCTTTAATCTTTCGGATGCTCAGGCAGCTATTTTTACCGCATTGCTCTACTTGAGCGGCATCTTAGGCTACAGTGTTGGCGGCGTGATTGGCGATAGGATTGGTCCCAAACGCATTGTCGTTATCTCCGTTTTGATCTGGGCAATGACGATGGTGTTAGCCATCATAGCCCCTGTGATTTGGGTGTATTACCTTGTATTTGTGCTGTTTGGGTTGAATTCGGCTGGCATGGTGCTTGGGGATTCCCTCCTCGTGATGGAATTAGGAGAAGAGAAACTACGTCCAACTTACCTGGGATTAGCACGCAGTCTGACGGGCATTTTTGTATTGCTCTCGCCGATAATAGCCGGCTGGTTGGTCGAACGCTTCGATTACCGTGTGATGTTCGCGATTTCCTGCATCCTTTCGTTGATTGCTGCACCGCTTATGAATCAGGTGCGGGACGTTCCGCGCCATAAGACTAAACCGGCTGCCCTGTTGAGTCACGATTAAAAAATATAGCTTATAGGAGTGATAAATGACATCCATACTAGAACAGGAAATAAAAGAGCAACCAGAAGTAATACGTCGTCTGATTGAGTACAGCGCAGACCAAGCCAAAGCAATCATGGACGCGCTGCGAGGCAAGTTTAATTACATCTTGATCGCTGCCCGTGGTAGCTCGGATAACGCTGCCCGCTACGCTCAATACCTCTTCCAGATCATCAACGAAGTGCCGGTTGCTCTGGCAACGCCCTCGGTCTTCTCGCTCTATCATAAGGCTCCCAAATTGGAAGGCGCCTTGGTCATCGGGATTTCTCAATCCGGTCAATCGCCAGATATCGTTTCTGTGCTAGAGGAGGCGCGCCGGCAAGGCCGCCCCAGCATTGCCATTACCAATGACCCTTCCTCACCATTAGCACAAGCAGCTCAGTTCACCCTGGACCTTCAGGCCGGTCAGGAGAAAGCGGTGGCGGCGACCAAAACCTATACGGCTTCGCTGCTTGCAATCGCGTTGCTTTCCAACGCTTTGGCGGAGGATAAGGCAGCTTTCGGAGAAATTCAGCACTTGCCTGCGCAGATAGAGCAAGCCATCGAGCAATCCATGCAGCAAATAAGCCGCATGGAACGTTACTGCTATATGCAGCATGGCGCCGTCATTGGACGGGGATTTAACTACAGCACAGCTTTTGAGGTGGCGCTGAAGATTAAAGAACTCACAGGCATCACTACGGTGCCCTATTCCTCGGCGGACTTTTTACATGGGCCAGTGGCTTCACTCACCAGAGGCTACCCTGTGTTTGGTATTGCCCCATCAGGCATTATGGCTGAGGATATGTCCGCCATTATCGATAAGGCTAATGCCATGCAAGCCGAGCTCGTGGTCATTTCCGACCTTGAAGAGCTGCTTGCCCAAGCTCAGCTGCCATTACCTATCCCACCGGGTGTGCCTGAGTGGCTTTCTCCCTTGGTCGCAGTCATCCCTGGGCAAATCTTAGCCTGGCAAATAGCGCTCTCGCGCGGCCTGGATCCAGACAAACCCAAGGGTTTATCGAAAATTACGGAGACTCTCTGAAAATATGCTCTTTGTAGACAACCATAATCATCATGATCCATCCTTCAATCTGGCGTTGGAAGAATACGTCGTGCGCAATATCGCTAAGGATGAGGATATTCTGCTGTTTTATATCAACGAGCCCTCGATTATCATCGGCAGGCACCAAAACACGATCGAGGAGATTGCTGTAGATTACGTTGAGCAGCATGGCATTCACGTGGTGCGCCGCATCTCTGGGGGAGGGGCGGTTTACCATGACCTGGGTAATCTCAACTTCAGCTTCACGGTGCCTAAAAACCGCGGCGCATTCATCGACTTCCAAAAATTCACCGCGCCGGTGGTGGAAGTGCTGCGCAGCATGGGCGTACCAGCCGAGCTCAGCGGACGCAATGATATCGTGGTCGAAGGGAAGAAAATTTCCGGTAATGCGCAGTATATCTCCAGCACGCACATTATGAGCCATGGCACGCTGCTCTATGCCTCCGACCTGGAGGAAATCGGGCATGCCCTCCGGGTGAAGCCCTCCAAAATCGAATCCAAGGGGATTAAGTCCGTGCGCAGCCGCGTAGCCAATATCAGCGAGTTCCTCAGCAACCCGCCGGATATTCTGCAGTTCCGTCAGCAAGTTTTAGAGGGTATCTTCAAGGGAGCCAAGGTGATCTCGCAGGTAGAGCTTACCCCGGCTGACTGGCGAGCGGTGGAGCAGCTGGCGCAAACTCGCTACCGCTCTTGGGAATGGAATTATGGCTCTTCGCCCGCCTTCAACTTGCGACGGGAAACCCGCTACGCCGGCGGCGGCATCGAAGCGTTGTTGATGGTGGAGAAGGGCATCTTGGAATCGGTCAAGTTCTATGGTGATTTCTTCAGCCAGCGGGATGTATCTGAGCTTGAAGAGCTGCTCGCCAATTGCCCTTACGAACCCCAAAGCTTAAGGCAGCGCTTGGAACAAGTGGACGTCGATCAGTACTTTTCTGGTCTGACGGCACCAGAGCTGCTTGCGCTGCTTTATTGAACTTGATCTGACTCATCTGCCTCAGAAGCGGAATTTAGCGATGCGTCAGCGGGTTTCGTTTCTTCTGGGCTGAAAGGCGAGGCTAATTTGAGCGCAGCGGCTTTTTTGCTCTCCTCACTGCGGCGGTCATAGCGGCGGGTGGTATCCGCACTAGCGTGCCCAGCAATCGCCGAAACGGTAAGCACGTCCACCTGCGCGCTAAGCAGATCGGTGATCGCCGTGCGCCGCAGGTCGTGCGGGGTGAAGTCATCTAAGCCGGCTTGCTTTCGCCGATGATTCAGCAAGTAGTAAATGGCTTGGGGTGTGAGCCTGCGGAGCAGCACCTTGCCAGATTTGGTTACCCGTGTAAAGAGCGGCCCAATGTGCCTGCCGCGTAAGTCCAGCCAAGCTTCAAGGGCTGCGACGGCGTCGGGTTGCAAGTACACTTGCCGGCGCTTGCTGCCTTTGCCTAAGATGCGCAATTTGCCCTCTCTCAGGTCCACATCTGCAAGGTTGAGATCCACAATTTCCTGCCGGCGTAAGGCGGCTGCGTACAGCACGGTGATGATGGCAGCATCACGCACACCTAAGGTGGGGTTGTGGGCGTCTTGCAAGCAGGTTTGGGTGAGCTGGCGCAGTTCTTCCAGCTTGAGCGTGCGCCCGCGGGGCAGGGAAGCAGTGCGCAAGGATTTGACATTAGCGGCGCGGAAGTAATCGTTGTGATCGGGGTAGAGCCCTAACTGATAAGCCTCTGCCAGCACGCGCCGCAGAGCGACGAGGTGCTTATTTACCGTAGATTTCGCATAGCCAATATCTACCATATAAGCTGCTAAGCCATTGGTATGCTCATAACGCAGAACTTCCCAAGGGAAGTCTAGCGCCTCGCTAATCTTACCGTCGGAGAAGATGTAGGCTAAGTTGTTAAGCGCGGTATGCTGCGTGCGCCTGCCAGCCGGGCTGAGCGTGTTCAGGTAAGCTTGTGCTGGTGACTCAACCCCAGGGTCACGGGGTGGGGCGGCTTCCAGATCTGGCAAGTTCAGTGCGAATTTAGATTGTGGCTTGGGCATATTTATCGCTCCGGCGAGATGCATAATATTCTCATAAGTAATTATACCTGCTCGAGATAGTGCAAG
>LDZT01014049.1_pt1 | contig 12465 bp, 10 predicted proteins | sample 615521 | NCBI WGS metagenome assembly LDZT01 (sample SAMN03408292, study PRJNA278302) | terrestrial metagenome | isolation source: oil reservoir sample SB1 | place: USA: Alaska, North Slope, Schrader Bluff formation | collected 2011-09
AACAACGGTGCTACCACATGGCCAAAGCCGCCTTGTGTAGCCGAGGCTGTCAGCGGTTTTATGCTGGGAAGGGGGGCGAACCTGGCGAGGGGTTCTTCGTCGGGGCGGGATATCGATACCCTTGACATGGTCACTTCGACTCGCCAGCAGGTCGCCCGGTTTTTCAGGGGCTATCGGAAATGCGACCCCCGGTATGTGACCTTTACAGGGAACGTCACCGAATCCCTGAACGTCGTCCTGAAAGGGTACCTTGAACCAGGAATGCACGCTTTGACGACCAGCATGGAGCATAACTCGGTGATACGACCCCTGCGCCGCCTTGAGGGCCAGGGCGTGAAGGTCTCGGTCCTTGGGTGCGACGACAAAGGCTTTTTAAGCCCTGAAGTGCTCCAATCCTTCCTGAAAAAAGAAAGGGTCGACCTGTTCGTCCTTTCCCATGCAAGCAACGTTTGCGGTTCCATTCAACCCCTGGAGGACCTGGCGGCGATATGCACCCGGGCCGGTGTCCGTTGCGTACTGGACTCGGCCCAGACAGCAGGAGTGATAGAAATTGACGTGGAGGGACTCGGGCTGGCAGCCTGCTGCTTTACAGGGCACAAGGGTCTGATGGGGCCCCAGGGTATCGGCGGTATCGTCTGGGAGCCCGAATTTGCCGGAAGGGTCCTGCCTTTTGTCGAAGGTGGGACGGGGAGTTTCTCCGACGACGAGCATCAGCCCGAAAAGCTCCCCGACCGTTTTGAGGCGGGGACTCCCAACCTTCCTGGTATTGCGGGGCTTTCCGCCTCCCTTGACTGGATCGTCGAGAAAGGCATAAAAGTAATAGGGGACCATGAAAGGACCCTGGGGAGACGCTTCCTCGAAGGAGTAAGGACCATCCCGGGTATTTCGATCTACGGCCCCGACACCGACTTCGACAGACTCTCTGTCTTTGCAGTGAACATCGACGGGATGGATAACGGAAGCGCGGCCCTCGAGCTTTACGAAAGATGGGGGATCGAGACGAGGCCCGGGCTTCACTGCTCCCCTCTCGGTCACAGAACGCTGGGGACATTCCCGGCAGGGGCACTCAGGATAAGCATAGGTTACTTCAATACCGTCAAGGATATCGATACTACGGTGGAGGCCTTGAACATTCTGGCCCAAGAGGCCGGGAGGGTATGACAGCGTCTCTGTCCGATCATTCGTTTTGATGTATCATCGATCAGTAAGAAACCGATCAGGAGGTGTTAGTAGTGAAGATAGATCCCCAGATGACCGACGTCCTTCTGGCTGCCCGCTTCCTCCGTGGAAGGGTCAGACATACTCCAACGGAGAGGTCTGACAGCCTTAGCAGCCTTTCGGGCGCAGAGATTTTCCTCAAGTGGGAGAACCAGCAGATCTGCGGCTCCTTCAAGGTCCGCGGGGCGCTGAACAAAATGTTCAGCCTCTCCGAAGAGGATAGGGCCAGGGGAGTCGTTACGGCATCCAGCGGCAACCATGCCCAGGGGGTAGCCATGGCTGCAAGGGCCCTGTCGACCAGGGCGGTGATCTGCGTACCCGGGGTCTGCCCTCAAACGAAACAGGATGCCATCAGGAGGCTCGGAGGGGACCTGGTCGAACTCAGGGTTCTGGGGCATTTCTACGACGATGCCGAGGCCGAGGCTCACCGTCTTCAACAGGAGCAGGGGATGACCTACATATCCTCCTTCGAGGACCATTTCATCATCAGCGGGGCAGGAACCCTGGGCCTGGAGATGATCATGGATGAACCCCATCTCGACACGGTCATAGTCCCTGCCGGGGGCGGAGGGTTGATCAACGGCGTCGCCATTGCAGTAAAGGCCTTAAGCCCTGAGACGGAGATCTGGGGGGTCCAGTCTGTGGCATCGAACCCCTACGTGGTCTCCTGGCCCGGGGGCAAGGTGCTGGACGTATCCTACGAGGATTCCCTCGCTGACGGGCTGACGGGATGGATACCCCAAAGCCTTCTTGACCTTTCCCGGAAGAGAGTTACCAACTTTGTGGACGTTCTGGAGTCCGATATCGCAAAGGCAATAGCCTTCCTCCACTCCCGTCACCATCAAGTTGTCGAGGGGGCCGGGGCCGTCGGCGTGGCGGCCATAATGGCCGGCAAGGTCCCGGTGAAGGGCAAGCGGGTAGGTATAGTTATATCCGGCGGCAATATCGATCAGCCGCGCCTCCTGGAGATCCTCAGGGAGTACTCCGATTGAAACCCTGAATGTTTCACGTGAAACAGGGGCAGCCCGCGGGCTGCCCCTGTTTTTCGATTTTAACGGGTCTCTATCGTCACTCGTTATCGGGGAGGATGTTCCTCAGAAGCTGTTCTATGACCTGCCTCTTGATATCCTCCCCGGTGTCGGTGGGGGGGCCTGCACCTTCGCCGGTGGGAATGCTTATGGTCAACTTGTGTCCATTCTGCTGGGTCTGGCCTACTCCGCCTGACTCCGGCAGCTGCCAGGCGGCTCCCTGTGCTGGGGCGATCCTGAAACTGTGGAAAGATGGGTTGGACCAGGTCCCACCGATACGGAAGCTCGTGTCACGGAAGTCCTGTCTTCCGAGCCCACCGACCACCCCGCCGATGAGGCCCTCCAGAAGGGCCTCGGGAGAGGCAGAACCGGCCGTGGCCAGACCCTGTATGGCGCCGAGGAGGGTGTTCAGGGCCTGAACGTTCACGAGCCCCGAGAAGTAGAGGTTCAGGTTGCCCCCGGGTCCTGCAGGTCCGTCCACGTTAAGGTACCGGTAAAGAGGGTCGTCCACGTAGGCCGTGGCACGGCTACCCGGGAGAAGTGACACGACGTTCCCGTCGACCTTGAAGTTGGCGTCGATCATCCTGTAGCGGATAGAGGAAAGACCGTAGGCGGAGGAGATGGCCTTGAGGGCTTTGAAACCCGATATCTCCCCGTCGGTGGCGGTGAGATTGCCCCTTCCCGTCACGAGGACGTGCCTCCCCAGGGCTCCAGAAAGGGACAGGTCCAGGTCGCCCTTTCCGGAGATGCTGCCCTCCAGGTCGGCGACGGCCCTTACGATCCGGTCTATGTCGGTGTCCCTGACGGCTGCCCTGATGTTCCACCTGCCCGTTGCAGTCTCGATGGAGCCGTCGGCATTGATAGTCCCGCCGTAGAACTTCCCGACGGCGTTCTCGGTCCTGATGCTCTTCTCCTCCAGGACCACAGGGAGTGACGCGTCTTCGAAGTCGAGGCCGAAGGCGGTCATCCTTTTGGAGAAGATCTCACCCCGGCCGTTCCATTTACCGCCTTTCATCGAGCCCGAAAGGGAGACGTCCAGAATGCCTGACAGGTCTAGGGTGCCGTTACCCTTGACCTCTTTCGTTATCCGCGCCAGGTCAAGATCTGATCCTTCCATGGAAAAGTCCATATCCAGACCATCCGGGCCGAACAGGGCCGTCCCTTTTGCAGTGAGGACTCCCTCGCCGGCGGATCCTTTCAGCTCCTCCAGGGTCATCTTCGAGCCGTTGCCCCTGGCGTTGAAAGAAAGGTCCGACAGGTTCAGGCCGGCGAGCACTATGGAAGGGGACTGCCCGGAAATGGCCAGCTCCGGGCCGGGGAGTTCGCCCTTGATGGTGAAACCGGCCTCTACGGGCCCCTTGACGTTAAAGGGGACCCTGTCGCCCAGGACGGAGAGGTCCACGCCTGAAGCGGTCCCCTTGAGGTCGATGCTGCCCGGTCTGTTGGCCGACGGTAGCCTGGCCGATCCGGTGACGGAGATCCGGGCTCCCAGGATCTCTCCCTGGGCGTTCTCGATGTTCACCGTTCCGGAGGCTACGGTGAAAGCCGTCCTCAGGTCCGAGAGGGTCCCGCCGTTGAACTGGAGCATCTCGGCTGCCATGTCAAGCCGTATGTCGGGAGTCTCGCCGGCCTGGGACATGGCCACTTTTGTAAGGATCTTCACATCGGAAAGACTCGCCTTTTCGGGAACGTCGACCCGGGGTGAGCGTATCTCCAGGGCCAGCGTGGGAGTTCTTACAGGTCCTTTAAGGTTCCACTCTGCCGAGACCCTGCCCTCAAGCCCCAGTTCTTTCAGGGCCGGGACGAAACCGGCCACGGAAGATACGGGTCCCTCCTGCAGGGTCCCCGCGAGGTCGAAGGTCCCCTTTTCATTTCCCAGGCTGGTGATCCTTCCGGACCCGGCAACCCTGGACCCCCTCCACAGGGCGCTCATGGAGTTGATGGTGATGGTCCCTTTCGAGTAGGCGAACCTGATGTCGGGCCTTTCGATGGTCTCACCCGCAGCGGTGATCCTGGCGGATTTGATGGTCCCCTCGGAGCGTATCTCGGGACCTGTACCGAAGATCCGGACCGATCCGGCGGCTTTTCCCGAAAGGGCAAGGTTCTCGACGGGGATGATCGACGAAGCCCTTGACAGGTCCAGGTCGTCGCCCGAAAGGGTGACGTCAAAGACAGGCCTCGGCCCGATAGTGATGTCCCCCTTCCCGGTCACTGGGGAATCCAGCCATCGAGCTTTAAGGTCCAGGCCAATCGTTGAACTTTTCTCGAGCTGAAGAGTGCCGCCGATCTCCGAAAGGGGTTGCCCCGCCAGGGTAAGATCGGGTGTGCTTATAATTATGGTCCCTGAGAGAGCGTTGGAGGGTCCCTGAAGCCTGACCTCCATGGAGTCGATGGTTCCATCGGCAAGGGAGAGCCATGAGAAGGATCTCCTCCAGGATTCCGCTTCGGCCTCACGGGCGGTGATTTCGATGGTGGTGACCGGTGGGGTTGAACTGAAGACGAACTGAAGTCTCCCCGATACTGCCGTCCCGTTGGCTTTGCCCCTTATCTCCCCTATCTCCAGGGCCCTTCCGGAGAAGGACCATGGGGAGGAGATATCTTCCATCTCTATGCCGTAGACCTCGCCCTTGGGGATGTGGAGGTCTCCTTTGACTTCGACCTCGGGCCAGGCGCCCCTGGCTGAAAAAGTGGTTGCAAGGTTTCCGGAGTAGCCCTGTTTAGCCAGGTCCGGCCAGAACCTCTCCAGGATCTTGATATCCAGATCAGATACGACGCCCGTCAGGTCTGCGACGGGGAGGATCCTCCCTGAAGCGGTCAGCGCGCCTTCGGCGGTCCTGATGACCATGTCCCCGAGATCGAGCCGTCCTCCGGCCATCTCAAGATCCGCCTTCAGAGAGAAGGTGGTCTCCCTGAAAACAAGCGACCCCGATGCATCAATTACACCTTTCCGGAGGGTAACTCTCCCCTCTTCTATCTTGAGGTCCCCTGCTGGAGTCCTGACGATGCTTCTGTTGACCCGGAAGATGTCGAAGGGCAGGGATACTGTTCCTGAAGTCTCCTCCCCGGACAGTAGGGGGGCCACTTGCGACCATTCGAGCAGCGCTCCGCCGAAGGAGACGGATCTGATCCTCGGAGAGCCCGTCAGCAGAGAGAGAGGCTTGAAGGATACGACCACCTCCTGGGCTGAGAAGAGGAGCCGCTCGTCACGCATGATAGAGATGTCCCTGATCCTGAAACCCCTGAAAGGGTTTCCCGAAATAGAGGAGAGAGAAAGGTCGGCCTGGAGATGCTGCCCGGCGGCCTTCTCCAGTTCTGCGGCAACGGTCCCTGCCCCGATATCGCTTCTCGAAGCGAGCAAGAGGGCCGCACCGGCTGCCAGCGAGAGCAGTACCAACAGGATCAGCAGAGCTTTCCAGTATTTTCCCATAAAGCTTACCCCCAGCTTACCCCCCGAGAGGACCTTGAAGGACACCCAATAATATGTACGGAACGGAAAAGAATCAATCGGACAAACTACGTAACCAGTGAAGGGGTTTTTGAGACTTAATTATACCAGACCGTCTCGGTCCCTCAGGTTCAAGGTTGTATGCGCAAGGGCGGCTCCGGGGGTATTTCTTGTGGAGTTTTGTCAAGAAGTGCCAAAATGACCGGAAAGGGAGTGTGGAGATGTGGACAAACCTGTGGATAAGTGTGGATCAGTGGAGTGATAAAATCTGGGCCGGATCGCTCAGGATCACCTCGGGTCCATTAAATCCCGGGGTGACCTTCCCGGTTACTATCAGGGTCCTCCCGACCAGATCTTCGATGGAGCCGAATTGACCGGTATCACTCTTATGAATTATCAGAGTGGTATAGCCTTTATCAGGGCGTAGCGTGTAGCGGGTCCTGGAAGAGGAAATGCTATCCACCTTGAACCGGATGTTGATAAAACGCCCCGCCAGTGAGGGCAATTCGGCCCATACCTGGGCCGGAGTGAACAGCCTTCCACGGGCCTTTCCCCAAAGGCCGCTCCCCGAGGACCTGGCCCTGGCGAAGGCCTCCCTGAAAAGGTCCGTGTAACGCAGGTTCGGAGGGATAGCGTAAGGGACCGCCAGGCCACTTGATACCAGCCGTTCGTTGACCATGAAGCTGCCTTCGTCTCTCTCCACCCAGACATAGGCAAGGGTCCTTCCGTAGCGGTCCTTCTTCTGTAGGTCAAGCTCCAGAAGGACCCTCCTCCCCAGCACCAGGGCCTCGTTGAACCGGGATGCCTCCCGGCCCAGCTCTTCAACTCTCCGGCGGGGGTGGGAGGTCTCGGGGCAGTCTATGCCTATATATCTGACTTGCTCCACCTTCCCGTCTGAAGTTTCGACGGTCACCGTATCCCCGTCGACGACCTCGACCACACGCCCCCAAAGAGCAGTCCCGGCCCCGGCCTGCAGGGGCGGCAAAAGGATCAGAAGGCAGCAGAGAGCTGCAAGGCCTTTCATTTTTTTTCAGGACAGAATCTTGGAGGCTCTCCCTCTATAAGGACCTTCCTTTCGAAGGTCAGTCCCTCCGGCACCAGGAACACCATCTCGCAGGTGTTGTTGACGGTCCCTCCGAATAAGTGGCCTCCGATGACGGACATGTCCCTCCCCGACAGGGAGGCGTGGGCATGGATGAATGCCTTCCCGTCGCTCTTCATGTTTACGGTGCCCGAAATGGAAAGTATCTCATAGGGGTCTGGGAACTGGTGCTTCTCGTATCCATCGGGGCCAAGCCAGCCTATCTCGATATCGCGAAGCATCCCGATCGCCGAAATGATGACCGCCGAGGTGGTGTCGCCAAGAGCTTCAAGAAGGGAGGGGATGAGGTCCTCCCCCTCGTCCAGCCGTAGCGCTATAAGGTTCTTCCCTCTGTTTACTGTCAATCCGATCCCTCCCAGGCAGTGGATGAAGGGGGTAACCCCCTATGAGTCTATCACCGAAACCCCGGTCCGCACCCATCTGTTTTCGGGTATGATAATAATGGCTCACAGGTCCCAGGGACCCGGCGGAGATTATGGGGCATATCAGGGACTGCGCCGTCTCCCTGGTCTTTGCGCCGGACATCGGCACCGTTGTGGATATCGGGACGGGTGGAGGTCTTCCGGGTATCGTATGGGCCCTTTGCAGGCCGAACCTTAAGATCACCCTCCTTGAAAGCGTGGGGAAAAAGTGCGCTATCCTGGAGGAGATGGCCGGTATGCTGCGGCTGTCCAACGTTGACGTGGCCTGTTCCAGATCGGAGGCCCTCTCCCTGGAGCGCAGGGAGAGATACCATATAGCCCTCTCAAGGGCCGTAGGCCACCTGGGAGTCGTCGCCGAGTACGCTTCTCCCCTGCTGACGGTAGGAGGATCGGCATGCCTGTTCAAGGGGCCCAGGGTCCTGCAAGAGCTCAGGGAGATAGGGGATAGATGGGCCACTCTCGGCTTTGACGACCCCGTGATCCACCCTTATGATCTCGAAGGGAAGAGCCTCTGCCTTGTGAGGCTGCAGAAGACCGGTCCGTGCCCGGCGAGGTTCCCGAGAAATCCCGGCAAGGCCAACAAGAGCGCCTGGTGGAGGTGAAGTTATTGAAAACAGTCGCAGTTGCGAACCAGAAGGGAGGCGTCGGCAAGACCACCTGCTGTGTGAACCTGGCCGCTGAACTGGGCAGGCAGGGCAAGAAGGTCCTGGTTCTTGACATCGACCCCCAGGGCAACAGCACAAGCGGGCTGGGTGTTGACGTGGCCAACATCAAGAACAGCATGTATCACGTCATCCTTGACGAGGTCTCCCCCACCAATGCGATCATCCAGTCGTCCTGGGAGGGGGTCTGGGTCCTCCCAGCCACCCTTGACCTTGCCGGATCGGAAGTTGAGCTAGCCGGGGTCATGAGCCGGGAGACAAGGCTCGCGAGGCACATGAACGCCATGAAGGACTTCGACATAGGCTTCATCGACTGCCCCCCCTCCCTGGGGCTTCTTACCGTCAACGCCCTGGTCGCTTCCGACAGCCTTTTGGTGCCGATCCAGTGCGAATACTACGCCCTGGAAGGGGTGGGGCAGCTCATGCGGACCGTCTCTCTGGTACAGAGGTATCTTAACGAGAACCTCAAGCTTGACGGTGTGGTGCTGACCATGTTCGACACCAGGACCAACCTGTCCAGGGAAGTGGCCGACGAGGTGAAGAACCAGTTCAAAGAGGCCGTGTTCGATACCATAATCCCCAGGAACGTCAGGCTCTCCGAAGCCCCCAGCTATGGGAAGCCTATATGCTACTACGATTCCGGAAGCGCAGGCGCTGCAGCGTTCAGGAACCTTGCCGAGGAGGTGCAGGACCGATGGCTCGCCCAAGGGCGCTAGGGAAAGGTCTCGGGGCCCTCATACCCGGTGCGGGGGCAGACCCCATACCCGTTGCAGGGGCGCCGGGGGAGGTCCTCCGTCTGCGACTGAAGGACATAAGACCTTCGCCCAACCAGCCCAGGAAGGATTTTGGCCGGGAGGGGCTGGAGGCCCTTGCCGACTCCATAAAGGAGCACGGCATCGTCCAGCCCGTGGTGGTCCGGAAGCTCAACGGCGGCTACGAGATCGTGGCCGGAGAGAGAAGGTGGCGGGCTGCCGAGATGGCCGGGCTCGAAGAGGTGCCCGTCCGGGTCATAGACGCTGACGAGAACAGGGTAATGGAGCTCTCGCTGGTGGAGAACCTCCAGAGGGAGGACCTATCCCCCCTTGAGGCAGCCAGGGGGATCCGGGAACTGGTGGAAAAGTTCTCCCTCACCCAGGAACAGGCGGCCAAGAAGCTTGGCTGGAGCAGGGTGGCCGTCTCCAACAAGCTCAGGCTCCTGAACCTCCCCGAGGAGATCCTGGAGATGCTGCACAGGGGAGATCTCAGCGAGGGACACGCGAGAGCCCTTCTGTCCCTGGAGGACCTCCTGGAGCAGATCCACCTGGCGAGGCAGTGCGTCGACCGCGGCATGTCGGTGCGGGAGGTGGAGGAGGCAGTTCGTAAGCCTTCAAAGGGGAAGGAGACCAGGGCAAGGAGATCTTCCCAGTCGGTCCTGATCCCCGAACCTGTCCTGAGGGTCTCGGAGCGTTACGGCATCGACGTAAAGATAAGCGGACGAGGGGACAACGTAAGGGTCATGCTGGGCGGATTGAGCGAGGATGAGGCCCGCAGGCTCTTCGAGATGATCGACCGGAGCGGGGAGCTACTCTTCCCCGACAAGTGACCCTACAGGAGGCGATGCGATGGCCAGGCTCACCGAAGATATGGCGGCATTCACGAGGGTCCTCTCCTCGGCCCTTCTCCTGTGCGGGTTCATCATCTTCGGCATGGTCGGCGGAAGGGCCCTGGTCTCGCGGGGATACCCCGGGTGGACCCTCCCGGCCGCCATCGTTGCCGGAACGGCCTTCGGGGCATGGCAGGCGTGGTCGTTTTTGAAGACGGGGATGAAGAAAGGCCGTGACTCGTAATTCGTGGATCGTGAACCGATTACTGTTCACCGTTAACGCTTTTGATCCTTTCGATCCACGGCTCACGGTTGACGATCTACGTATCTTGCCGTTGTGTTTCACGTGAAACGTACATCTCCTCAAACTGGAGAGGGGGGGTTCCTTTGGAACAGCTTTATGCGCCCTGGAGGATGGCCTACATTGACTCTGCCGACAAGCAGGAGGGGTGCATCTTCTGCGATTTCCCCAAGGAGAACAAAGACAGGGAGCGCCTGATACTGGCCAGGGGTGAGCTGGTTTTCGTGATACTCAACGCCTTCCCCTACAACCCGGGACATCTCATGGTGGCCCCCTACAGGCACGAGGGGGACTACGAAAAGTTGAGGGAAGATGAGTTCCTGGAGATGCACCGTTTCGGCCAGAGGTGCGTAGCCGTTCTCAGGGAGGGCATGAACCCCCAGGGGTTCAACCTGGGGGTAAACATCGGGAAGACTGCTGGGGCCGGTTTCGCCGGTCACGTTCACCTCCATGTCGTCCCAAGATGGGACGGCGATACCAATTTCATGCCCGTGACAGCCGGGACCAAGGTGCTGCCCGCCTCTCTCCAAGAGACCTGGGACGCTCTCAAGAAGGTCTGGGAGGCTCATGCCAGGCGGAGATGAGTTCTACGAGCCGGCCTCTTCCGCCGAGGTCGAGACCAGGCATAAACGATCCATTTTCACAGGAAGGGTCTTCCGAGCCGATTCCGAGGAGGAGGCCCGTGGCCATATCCGGGAGATATCCAGGCGTTACTCCGACGCAAGCCATAACTGCTGGGCCTACAGGGTGGGATTCCCAAACCCCGTGGAGTACTACTCCGATGCCGGGGAGCCCTCGGGGACAGCAGGGAAACCGATCCTTGGAGCGATCCTGAGGGCGGACGTGGTCAACGCCGTTGTGGTGGTCACCCGTTATTTCGGCGGCACCAAGCTGGGGGTAAGGGGGCTCATCGAGGCCTATGGGGAGAGCGCGACGCTGGCACTGGAGGCGGCAGGCCGGAGGAGGAGAGTAAGATCAAGAGAGGCCTTCGCGGAGTGCCCCTACGAGCACGCCCAGCTGCTCCTCCGGCAGATGGCGGAGCTCGGGATACCCGAGGATGCCGTCGAAACCAGGTGGGAAGCCGCCGTGATCCTTTCGGTATCGGTGCCCCTTTCCCTGGAGGACAGCGCCGCTTCCCTCTTCGAGAACTACACCGAAAGAGGCTTCATCTCCCGTTGGGGATGGAAATAACAGACCTGGAGGCGATCGGAAGTGCAGTTTTTCGACGACTATTCCTCCTTCAGCGAGAAGCTCCGCCACCCAGTCAGCAGGAGCCTTCTCCGCGACATCACCGAGGACGAACTGAGGGCCATGGCCGCCCACGAGAGGGTGCCCAACAACCAGGGGGCCTCCCTCTATGTGACGAAGATCCGCTCCCGGAGCGCTGCTTTCACCGAAGTGCTCTACGAGACGGACGAGTCCCTGGTAACGCTCCTGGAACAGATCTGGGGTTACCTTCGGTGGCAGCAGATGATACGGGTAACAGCGAGGATAGGGTCCCCGGACCGTCAGCCCCTTTTCGCGAACCTCTACGTGACGCGAAGGTACGCGAGGATAGCCCAGATGTTCGCCATGAACTTCTCCGTGGAGCTGGACCGGGACTACGCAGACATTGTCACTGTGGTGGTCCCTGAATGGCATCAGCGGAAGATCATCGTCCTGCCAAGGCAGAGGGTCACCTATATCCTGGGGAGCGACTACTACGGGGAGACCAAGATGGCCACCCTGAGGATGGCCATGCACCTGGGTCGCGAGACCATGAACGCCCTGGGCCTTCACGCAGGAAGCAAGATCATAAGGGTTAATACCCCGAGGGGACTCGAAGAGAAAGGTGTGCTGGTATTCGGGCTATCCGGGACCGGCAAGACCACCATTACCACCGCCGACCACGGCCTCGAGGAACCGGAGGGCGTGGAGGTGCTCCAGGACGACATCAACATCCTTCTCCCTAACGGGGGTGCCCTGGGTTCGGAGGCGAACTTCTACATCAAGACCGACAACGTGACCAAACAGCCTGCCCTTCTGTCGGCGGCGCGCGACAGAAGGGCCCTGATAGAGAACTGCTGGGTGGACGAAGACGGGGAGATAGATTTTGACAACCACGCCATAACCACAAATGGAAGGGCTGTCGTTCCGCGTGATGCCATACCCAACACTTCGACGCGGATAGATCTGGACAGGGTCGACTGCCTTCTCTTCAACATGCGGAGGTACGACATCCCGCCCATCGGGCGGCTCACATCGGCGGAGCAGGCCGCGGCCTGTTTCATGCTGGGAGAGTCTACGATAACCAGCGCGGAGGATCCCTCAAGGGTCGGACAGGCCAAGAGGGTGGTGGGCTTCGACCCCTTCATTATCGACAACCCCCACATCAACGGCAACAGACTCCTGAGGATACTAAGGGACAACCCTGGTATCAGGTGTTACGTCCTCAACACGGGGAGAATAGGTGGAAGGGATGGGGCCAACATGACCGCCGAAGTCACCTGTTCGGCCATCAGAGAGGCCATGAGGGAGAAACTGGAGTGGCGCTACGACGATATCCTCGGTTATGAGATACCGAAAGAGCTCCCCGTGCAGGGATCGGCAGAATTTGACCCCTACATGTGGTACTCCCGGGAGGAGTACGCAAGGATGATAGGGAGCCTTCGCCAGGAGAGAAGGGAGCATCTCCAGCAGTTCAAGGGCCTTGCCCCCGAGATCGT
>LDZT01012796.1_pt1 | contig 12463 bp, 12 predicted proteins | sample 615521 | NCBI WGS metagenome assembly LDZT01 (sample SAMN03408292, study PRJNA278302) | terrestrial metagenome | isolation source: oil reservoir sample SB1 | place: USA: Alaska, North Slope, Schrader Bluff formation | collected 2011-09
GCATCCCTCTGAGCTGGCACCGCTTCTCGGAAGCTCATTTCGAGGTCTTCCTTCCAACCTGCCAAGGTATCATCCGTGCCGCTAAAGGCAATAAAGTGCAGCTGTTCATCTAAAGAGAAAACGACAGCCGAGAACTGCTCAGCTTTGGCAAATTCGATACGATCGATGTAATGCGAGAGCTGCAAGTTGGCAAAACGTTCGGTTTTTGCGCATTTTTCTAAAAGCAAGGGCAGCGCAGCGAAAAACGAGCGCGTCAGGTTTGTCGTAACCTCGTGCTTGGCTGGCTTAATTTGGTCTGCAGCTTCTTGCAGAATGATCGAACCCGGCTCGTTCAATCCCGGGACAATGCTGCTAAAATCTATGTAAGATAAAACCGAAAAAATCAGGTTATCCACTTCGTTGGGCGGATCTTGATTGAAAGAAAGGTCACCCCGCCAATCAAGGTAATCAATGATCGTGTTCATGGTCATGCCTCTCCCCAACTATTTTAATCTAATCTCAAGGCCGCAAGGCAAACAGGTCTATAGAGGAAGTGGAAGAAATTGATGTTGCAGCAGGTAAGGAACACTTGTGCAAACCCATTATTAGCGGAGGTCGATTAGTGTTTGATGGCATTCCCCATTAAAAAAAGATAAGCATCTTCCAGAGTTGGTGGAACTGATTGCGCTCCTTCCAGATCGGGCGTATCCCCCAATATCCTCAAAACAACATTTTCATTCTCATGGCTTATACGGCTCACACGAAAACGCTCAATAACAGAATTTGCTTCATTGCTTGGCAAACGCACTTCCCACACCATCCCCCGAGCCTGACTCAGCAGTTCTGCGGCAGTTCCGGTGAATTGGATTACCCCATTCCGCAGGACAATCAATCTTTGAGCAATTTTCTCCACTTCTGTAGGCAGATTCGATGTGATAACTACTAATGAGCCACACTCAACTTTATGGATCAACCTAATAACGGCTTCCTTCTCTTCCACGTCGAGGCCGGCGCTAAACTCATCCAGCAAAATTAACTTTGGCAAGCCCATAAATGCCTGCGCCACTGCTACCAGTCGGCGCTGTCCGTCTGAAAGCTGCGCTAGCGGCTTGTCAGCCATCATTTCAAGGCCAACCTCAGTGAGCAATTTCATGATGGCATCGTCCATAAACGCGCATCCGCCTGAGACCAGCGATATAACGCAACACCACACGCGGTGTGAGATGCCGTGGCAATTCTAGGCTTTGCGGAAGATAACCCATCTCTCTGCGAATAACTGCTAGCGCTGCTTCTCCCTGCAGGCCGTTGACCTGGAGTGTGCCCTCGTCTGGCGCCAGCAAACCCGCCAGAATGCGCATTAGGGTGGTCTTGCCAGCACCATTGGGACCCAATATGCCAGTTACCCCACCGTGAAGCCCAAGCGAAAATTGCCTCAATATCGGTTGGCCACCAAAGCTCCTGGAAACGCCGTCAAGGATCAGCTCCAAATGGAACTCCTGGAAGTAAGCTTTTGCATCCCCAGCGCGCCGAATATCAGCCCTATCGCCAGTCCAAGCGCTCCCAATAGGGGCAGCAGTGGATTGAATACAATGTGGGTTAGAATCATTTCCGCAAACCCAATAAAACTGGCGCGCTTTGCGCCGAAGAGTATCAACGATCCCCAGACTAGCACTGCAATGGCCACGCTGGGCCATTCACCCCAGCGAGAGAACAGGAAGAGAGTTATGCCGCTCAGGGCTACCGTTGGCGCTAGCCAGGCCACCGCCATGCGAGCCAGCGCCCAGCCGCCAGATTGAGAGCCATAATATAGCAATAATGGCAGCGCGAGAAAAAGTTGCAAGCCAAACATCAGCAACAATCGCGCTGTGAAGATGCGATGGATTCCGGCAGCTGAGACCTGCTCAATCTCCCACAGCCCACCGCGTATTGCATGCAGGCTATATATCATAGCAATGCCGCCAAACAGCGGCAACACCAGAATCAGCATAGAGATCAGCGCTCCCAATCTGTCTGACATCAGCAAAGCTAGATTGCATAACAAAATAAAGCCCATCGCCATCCAGAAAGGCGGCTCAAACAAGCTGGCTTGATCCCGAACCAGGCGCAAAAATTCTCCTATCCGCCAGCGGCTGTTTGGCTCAGGTGGATTCAAGTCTGGCTCTTCACGCCGCGCCGTTACCATCGGCTTGAGGGTGGCAAGCAAAGCTTCTATTTTTTCTGGCGGCAATTGGGGTGCTTCGCTTTTTTTTAGGATTTTCGCCATTTCCTGTTCCCAGCCTTCCAGTTCTGAAGAGCCTTCAGATTCTATATCTATCTTATCGTTCATCTTTCACCTCCTCCCTGAGGAGCATTCCCTGCAAAAGCCGTAAAGCTCTATATAGTCGGCTCTTGACCGTTCCCAGAGAAACTTTCGTCACCTTGGCAATTTCTTCTAGAGTCAGCTCCTGATAAAAACGCAGCAGCACAGTTTCGCGTTGTTCATCTGGAAGCTGCTCCAAGCTCCGCTTGATCCGCTCAACATTTTCCTTACCAATCGCGACCGATTCGGGCAATTTTTGCGCAACATTCATAAATTCGTCTACATTGCCGTCCATGCTGCTCGCACGGTGAGCATCCTGTCTTCCGCGTGCTCGGAGGGCGTCATAGGCAAGATTGCGGGTTACAGTATACAACCAGGCGCGGAAGTGAGCCGGCAGCCTGCCGTTGTAGGTGACCAACCGGATAAACACTTCCTGAAGTAGGTCTTCTGCTAAAGCTTCATCGCCAGTCAGGCGCCAGAGGAAGCCAAACAAGGGTTGTGCATAGCGCGCAAGAATGACCTCGAGAGCTTCTTCATCTCCTTTCATGAGCCTAGCAAAAAGGGTTTCGTCAGGCAGTTGATCCATGCAGTCGCAATCCACGTCTTAGCGTCCACCAGTACCAGCCGCTATTTAGAACAAAACAGAGAATCCCGGTGCCCGCCAGGAGCATGCGATTGACGAGAAAGTCCACCGTATCCGGCGGCCAGTTGTACGCGAACAGGAACAGGCTGCTGGTAACAACATTATTTGTCAGAGGAACATGCGCAGCCATGTTGATGAACCAGAACCCCATGCTCACACCCATGGCAGCCCAGTAGTTCTGGGTCAGGTTGCCCACTAGTAGAGAAAGCCCCATCAGGAACAGCGTCGGACTAAGAGCAGGAAACACAGAAATGAGACTTAAGTTACCTCCGCTGGCAAGAAAAGCAAACGCTCCCAGGCCGAGGGCGATCACCGTCCATAGAGCAGCCATCAGACTGCGGCTGAGCGGCAACCTCCACCAAGGTTCGGCATAACTGGCGCGCAGTTCGGCAAACCCAGCTTGAGTTTCCATGTTCATCAACGGCGCAGCCGACAAGGCGGCCACCACTGGCAACAACAATTCCAACATTCTGCTGATAGCCGCTGGCATATCGGTGAAGAGGGTGGTTATCAACGAGATCCACAACACCGCCAATGGCAGAATTAGTAATGGCAGCCAGCCCCCATAGAAGAATGCTAACTTAAGCTCATACCACAGCGAGCTTTTAGAGCGCTTCATCGCCAGCCTCCACAATCCATTGCCTGAGAGCTTCCGGGTTTTCTGCATAGAGCGTATTATAGGTCTCTTCGGACATCAGTGAGAGCTGGTTAATCGCATGTACCAGCCCGGCCTGCCCGCCCTGTTGGTAAACCTGCAGCAGGCCGTTGACGATCTGGCTAAATGGGCTTTCGCCAGGCCCTCCTGCCTGGTCAGCGATGCGGACATTGATTCTTTCGGCCAGGTCGAGCGCATCCCCGCCGGACTCATAGTATTCCCATAGGAAGCTCGAAGTTGCATACCAGACCGGGGAATTGTTCACTTGCCAGAGCATTGAAGGATAACTCCAAGCCTCGTCTCCTAGCTGTGTAGCCCGGTTCAGCAGCCAGAATTCAGCCAAAACGGCATCGCCAAGATAATACTTCGAGCTTAGGGACTGATCCCAAGCTCCCATGCTCCAAAGAACATAGCGACTAGAAATAATCACTGGTTGTTCTAATGTAGGCGGGGTGTGGGTTTCCTCAGGCAGCCCAAGCTCCTCCCCCAGTGCCATTACCAGCGCTGTGTGCGTGTTGACTGCCGGGAAGATGGTTCGGTAGGTTTCATAAATGTCGCGGTAGCGCTCGGCGGCTCCCCTGACCGCTTCCAGATCATTGCGTGCGGTTACCAGCCTTATATCGCCCATCTGTTCTTCCACCAGGTTAGGTGAGCCAATCAGGAAGATCCAGGTGGCGCCCTGCGATTCGAATCGGTTTGCATCAACGTGCGGCAGGTTGCTGGCGAGCCGGTAGGGATGAGAAGCAGATTGGATAACCTCCAGTGTAACCAGGGCTGGTTTTCTCAGCAGAAAAATATCATTACGCACACCTTGATCTTCTAAACTCGGAGAGTAAGGGATGGGGTACCAAGCTGCCTGCGGCGAGAGGCGTAATCCATTAGGTAAAATAAAATCCTTCAACTGCCAATCACGTGAGGGGATCATACCCGCCTCATGTATCGTCCCTTCATAACTCAGCTCAAGCCTCAACGTTCCATCTGGAGCAAATGCTTCTGGGGCGCTGCAACGCAGCCATATCCCCTGCTTTTCACAAGGCAAGCTGGATTCGGTCAATGCTAACCGGCCGTTAAGTAACAAGACAAACTCTTGAAGCGCGCGATCTTGATCGTTTCCCAATTCCAGCGTGGCATGAAACTTTGGGGCTTCATTCGAAAAATCCAGCGTTAAATCATAATTTCGGACGTCTACCTCAACCGCGGGGGGTTCGCCAAATGGATAAGGTTCGGCCACGTGTTGCCTTGGCACATGGGTGGCTGGATCGATGGTTTGCACCCAGGGAGTATGGTTAGTGAGCCAATCAGATGTGATCCCAGAATACTGCACTGCGCTGAAGCCTGAAAGGACAAGAGAGGCTGCCAGAAGCAAAGGCGCGGCTGCTGGCACTCGATGTAGACGGTTCGCCGTCTGCACCAACCATAGTAGAACTAGAGCTGCTACACCTAAGCCAACGTAGAATAGGTCAGCCCAGCGCGGTGTCTCATCCAACAATAGCCGCCCCCACATTTCTGAATAGTAACTGCTGCCATGACGCATGAAATTAAGCAATCCAAACGCGGGGTTACTATAAAACGGGGTCAAATAGCCTAACCCGAAAAAGCCCAGCCATACCATGCCCAATAGTGGATAACTCCAAGTAGGCAAGCCAGAACGGTGCGCCAAAAGCCATACTAAAGCGACAGGTAAGGCAACTGTTAAGCACCCTTCGGCTAAGTATATCGGTAGTCCAGATAGAAAGGAATCCCATGGTCCATTTAAGGCCGCGAATAAGAGCGGTTCGATCAGAAACAAAATGGATGCCAGAAAAGAAGCCAAAGAGCGCCCCAGAATCACTTCACTGCCGCCAGGGAAGCTTTGCTCGAGCTCACTGAATTTCGCACCTGGACTACGGGAGGCGCTCGCTCCGGCAATCAATATACCAGCCAGGCTTGCCAAAGCGATGCCGATATCTCCTGGTATCGTTTCTAGAATTGCCTTGGCGCTGATATCTTCTGCGGTCCTCAAGGCGATAAAAAATACAGCTAACACAATCAAATGCGCTAACGGGTAGCTCCAATGATGGGTTATCTGGCGCCACGCCAGCCGCAGCGAAGTTCGAAAACGTTCACTGGCATTAGGCATGCTCCACCTCCACAAACTGGTTATCATTGGAAATGAGTGCTACATACCCATCTTCTACTCCTGGCGATCGTGGTGTTCCCCGCCCGAGCGGATTTTCTGTGCCTACCAGGCGCAAATGAACGTGTCCGTTTTGAGGCCGGCTGGAAATAAGGTGATATCGGGATTGTAATGCTGTCCATTCCGCTTGATCGAGCTCCACATCCCAAACTCTTCCTTGCGCTATGGCAGCCAACCCAGCAGGCGTGCCATTGAAAACTACTCGCCCGCGCTGTAACACAGCCACTCGGTCGCAACTCGCCTCAATATCGGCCACAATGTGGGTAGAAAGTAGCACTGTATGCTGGGAACCAAGCTGTCCCATAATGCCACGAAAGCGGATGCGCTCTTCAGGATCCAAACCAGCTGTGGGTTCATCCACAATTAATAGAGATGGATCACCCAGCAAGGCTTGCGCAATGCCTAAGCGCTGTTTCATGCCGCCGGAATACGTACGGATATTCTGCCGTGCGCGATCTTCCAACCCGACGGAAACTAAGGCACTCTCAATGGCAGTTTTTCGTTGGTTTCTCGGTACTCCCTTCATCGCGGCAATGTAATCCAACATCTCGAAGGCTGTTAAGTTTCCAAAAAAGCCAAATTCTTGAGGTAAGTAGCCTAAGTGGCGCCGTACTTCGTTTGGCTGCCTGGTCACATCCCAATCTCCAACGCGCACTTTTCCAGCGGAAGGTAATAATAAAGTGGCCAAAATGCGCATTAGAGTGGTTTTACCAGCACCGTTCGGTCCCAACAACCCAAACACTCCGCCTGGGATTTGGAAAGATACCTCTTGAAGTGCTCTAGTCGTTTTATAACTTTTACTCAGGTTATAGATTTCTATATTCAAGATTTTCTCCTTACAATATCGTTAATTCTATAGTAGAAGACGAACTACAATCGGAAAAGGTTTAATTTTCGTTTTTTTTTGGAATACTAATACAGTAAAAAACTATTTCGAGACTTCGCATCTTGACCAATTAGATATTAAGCTAATATAATAGACCATTATTTACTCATCATGAGGTTTTATGTTGCCTGAATCAGATTACACCCGCCTTAGATGGGAAATAGGCACCGGCTACGATCTATTCATCAGCTTGCTGGTACTCCACCGCCCTGAACAACACGGCTTACGTGCTTCTTGGGCAGCCGGCGTGCGCTCACGCCTTCCTGCGGAAGAACGTGAGACCCTCGAGACAGCCATCACTCTGATGTACGAGCCGCTTCCCTTTGTTCATACTGTTCCAATGCCTAAAGATGCCCAAGCTGTTCTAGATGCACTCGAACGTCTGCCTGCCGAAAAAAGGCTCGAAGCGCTAAGTTTACACTATAGCACGCCCACGGTAGTACGCGATGTGTTGCTCAATACAACCGCGCAGCGCAAATGGAACACCACCGAAAAAAGCATCATCAGCAATAATATCCAAAACCGTAACCGCTTGGTCACCCCCACCTACCTTAACCGGCTTTATGAAACCTGGGCAAATCGAGAAGAATTTGGCGAAAAGTACCTAAAAGCCCTAAAAGCCTATGTAGAAGCTTTCTTCTCGGAAGAAGAGCAGCGCATCTTGCCCGTGTTGCGTCAAGGGCTTTCGCATGCCCAGATGCGAGCGGGCTCCTTGCAGCTTCCTACAATGCTCGAGGAGCTGTCTGCCGGCGTGCGCCTGCCTGAGCTTGACAAAGCTCGCCGAATTTATTTGGCCCCCTCTTTTTGGGGGTCACCTTTCCTGTTCTACAACCGCTTAGATGTAGATACTTTGCTCGTGATTTTTGGCGCTCGACCAGATAACATGGCTTTGATCCCAGGCGAGGTAATCCCGGATAGCCTGCTGCTCAGCCTTAAAGCACTTGCTGACCCCACGCGCCTGCGTATTCTACGCACACTGGTGCAATCGCCCCAGACAGCCACACAACTTTCGCGCCTGCTGCGGTTGCGCCCGCCGACCGTCACACACCACCTCCGCGAGCTGCGCTTAGCCGGCATGGTGCATGTCACCGTTTCCCCCGAGGGAGATCGCTATTACACCACACGCTATGAAGGCTTGGAGGCAACGCAAGACTTACTCAAAAGGTTTATCCAGGGAGATTGAAGTGGACAAAACGCCATTAGACGTTGAGCCTCAAAAGGCTTCCTTTGTAAAAACTTATCTGGAGCGTATTGCTGCCTTCAGCCCAAATGCCAGAAAATACCTCATTGGCGCCATCATCTATGGCTCTGCCATGGGGGTTTACCAGCTGCTATTCAACTTCTACGTGCTGAGTTTGGGTTATAACGAAGCTGTACTGGGTAATTTAGTCACTGCCCGCAGTGCAACTTCGCTCATCGTAGCACTGCCCATGGGATACTTAGCCAACCGCATTGGCCACAAGCGTGCGTTCATCATTGGACACAGTGGAATAGGCGTCGCCATCCTGATGATGGTGCTCTACCCTTCGGTACCCATCTTTTTGGTGATGAGCATCGTGATTGGCTTAGCCCAATCGCTCACCGCCATCGCTATGGGACCCTTCTTAATGGAAAACAGCGGCGAGAAGGAACGCACCTATCTTTTCAGCTTCAGCTCTGGCTTAACCATGACCGCCTCATCTATTGGTCAATGGGTAGGTGGATACTTGCCTACTTGGGCAGGTGTGCGCTTAGCAGTGAGCGCAACGAGCGCTGCTGCCTACGCTTGGGCTTTGGGTATCATCGTATTAGGCATAGCAGTTTCTCTCATCCCTATTTTCATGATCCGCCAAAACCGTGCCAAAGATAACAAGTTAGCTGCTTTTGCGCCCATAAATTACATGCGTAAGAACCCAGGTAAAATGAGCAAATTGATCCTCCCGATATTATTTACCTCGATTGGTGCTGGCATGATCATGCCTTTCATGAATGTGTTCTTCCGCAATGTGCACAACCTCTCTGACGCATCGATTGGTGTGTTGTTTGCTTGGGGCTCGCTTGCGATGGGCATCGGGTTGCTTTTGGCGCCGGCATTAGCAGAGAAATACGGCAAGATCCAGGTCGTCGTGGCGACGCAAGGGCTCTCCATCCCCTTCTTAGCTCTGTTGGGTTTTGCCCCCTGGTTTGGTGTAGCAGCTGTGGCATATTATATCCGCTTGGTTCTGATGAATATGAGCACACCTGTATATACCACGTTCACGATGGAACAAGTTGAACCAGAGTCACGCGCCATGGTGGCTAGCCTCTCCAGTATGGCTCACAATTTTGGTTGGGCATTCAGCCCGACGCTGAGCGGGTACTTCCAAGTAAATTACGGCTTTGCACCACCCTTCCTTTTTACTATCTTCTTCTATGTTGCTTCTGTGGCTATGTATTATTTTTGGTTTTGGAAAGGGAGAAGTTTACCAAGTGCTGCCCCGCTTGGCTTAAAAGCTAACCCAGAACCAGCTGATTGCGAAGATGAAGCACTAGGCGCGTAAGCTCACGCCGCAGGTTTAATGCGAAAGTCGTAAATACCCTCAGAGTAACCCCACACGTTTCCACAGCCAGGGCAGGTCTGAGAGGAGGCGCCTTCTGCCAAGGGAGCCCCACACACGGGGCAGGCAAAAAAGTACCCTCGCTGCACTGCTTGGGCTGCACCCAAAGCCCTAGCCCGGATAAAAACGCTTGGCGAATACTGCGCCAAAGCCCCTGTCCACTGAAAGGCTGAGTCTAAACCCACGAGCAGACCCAACGGTAGGTGCTCCTTGAGCCATCCCACACGAAAATACGAGACAGCTAACTGCCGTTCGATCTTGAAATTGTTCTGTGCCAGTAATCGGCGAATGGTTTTGGGGTGGAAGTCAAAGTTGAGCGCGGCGAATTCTACTTGTTCTGGCGAAAAAGGATTCCAGGCTTGCTTGCCGCCAAGATAGCGGAACACAGCCTTGAGATTGCGTTTATTGGCAAATTCTAAGATGAATATAGCATCTTGAGCTAGCACTCGGCGGACACCCTGCAAGGCTAAGCCAGGTTCAGTCATATGATGCAGCGTGCGGATCATCGTCGCGCCATCAAAAAGACCGGTTACAAACGGCAGCTTGTATACATCCGCTGCAACGTAGATGTAGCGGGGGGCGCTACCCAGGCGTTCACGCGCCTGAAGCAGCTGTGTACGGGAGTAATCCAGGAGGACGATACGGTTGTAACCGCTATAGCGCGGCGAATTACGGCCAGCGCCAGCCCCGAGCTCAAGCAATAATTCGCCTTGCGGCGGGAGCAAGCGCTTGAGGGCAATGGCTTCGACTGCATCTTCGTATTGACGCTGCCCCGTTTCCCAGAAGGTACGCTGATAATCCGAGCCCTCATAAGAGCAGACCGGAGGTGTGGAGTTGGATGGCTCTGTCATGGTGTGTAGAAAAATGTTCGGGCAGGTTTATCGGCAACACCCGAAGCGACCTCCTTACCGCTGCTTCCTCTCGGACCTGACGGGGTTCGCAGGGCTCCGCCGTGCCGGTCCCGCCCGAACGCAAAGTAAGCATAATCCATCCCGGCAGGGATGTCAACATTTCGCGTTTCGCTCGATTTATTGACCAATATGACATTTTTACTCTCATTTTGGTCTTTTCTTGTATAATCCACTCTTGAAAATTTCATCTCTTCACGAAGGAGCTTGCTATGCTCAAGTCTCACCAATTCTGGGTTGTGGGGATTCTTGTTTGTTTCGTTTTTACACTTTGCTTTCCTTTCTTCGCCCAAGGCGGACCTTCTGCACAAATAGCACCCGCTACGCTCCCATATTTTCCTTGCTACCGCGCGCTGGATACAGTTCTTGCTGATGCCGCAAGCCTTGTCATTGAATACCCTAACTTGGCTGACTGGCTCGACATCGGCGATTCTTGGGTCAAGCAGAACTCCGGCGGCGCCTCGGGATATGACATCAACATTCTCAAGCTCACTAATCAGGACACGGATGGTGATAAGCCAGTGCTTTTCGTGATGAGCGCCTTACACGCGCGGGACTTAGCACCCGTGGAGCTCAACTTACGCTTTGCTGAACAGCTCCTCAGCGGCTATGGTAGCGACCCCGAGATTACCTGGCTGCTGGACGAAGTTGAAATTCACTTGCTCTTAGTTGCCAACCCCGATGGACGCGTGGTGGTGGAGCAGCAAATTGCGGATGGCACTGCGGGAAATGGCGGCGTAAACGCCCGCCTGAAGAACCTGAACGCCACCACCTGCCCCACCTCGCCAAGTAATACTGGCACCGACTTGCGGCGCAACTTTTCTTTAGAATGGGAAGGGGTTTACTCTGGCTGCCTCAATGAATATAGCGGCACTTCTGCCCTTTCGGAGCCAGAATCCTCATCCATTCAGGCATATCTTGACGATGTCTTCCCCGATTACCGCGAGGGCGGTCCCTTTGAGCCGGTAGATGTAAATGCCAGCGGGCTGTTCCTCAACCTGATAAGCTACGGCGATACCTTCACTTATCCTTATTACTACAATAACAGTTCAGCCCCCGAAGAAGCTGAACTTTATACCATGGCCAACAAACTGGCTTATGGGTTAAGCGCGTTCCCCAATCAACCCGCAACGCTTCTGTTTGGTCAGCCGGAAGATTACGTTTATGCTGAGCGTGGCATACCGGCTTTAGCTTATGCGATGGGGAGTCCGACTGAGGGTAAGTATTTTATGTACTGCGATAACTTTGATCAGAAACTCGACGCCAATCTCAACATGCTGATAAGGGCAGCAAAGGCGTCTTTTGCCCCCTATAACTTTCCGGCAGGACCAGAAGTCACCAATGTGAGCCTGGAGCATCATATAGAAAATGGGCAAACTGTTTGGCAACTTTCTGCTAATGCAAAAACTAATTTGTACAGATTGCCTTCACAACCTTCGCCGATAGTTGCAGCCGCTACGTATAGCATTGATTCGGCGCCATGGAAAGAAGGTGCAGAGACTCTCCCCCTTCAAGCAGCAGATGGAAACTGGGATGAGGACGAGGAAGCATTGGTTGCCACGTTGGATGTCACCGACCTCCAACCCGGGCAGCACAGAGTCTACGTGCAAGCCGCTTTATCTGATGGGACCGTCGGTCTGCCATCGGCAGGCACGTTCACCGTCACAGATGACCCACTGCCCACCCCTCCGCCAATGGGAGATAGGCTTTATTTACCCCTCATCAATAAATAAGTTGGGTGTTTTAGAGGTTATTCACCAACCAAGGAAAGCTTTTCATCGCGAAATATTGTTTGTCTTTTTTATGAGAAAGCAAAAGGTAAAATCTAACTGTGTCAACCCCGAAAAAACATACTATAATTATTTTGTAATTTGCAATCCTGAGTGTTCGGAGAGCAACGAAGGGTAAAAAAATAATGGCAACGCCATTCGAACAGAAGAAACATCGATTAGGTCTTCTCTACGGGCTGGTTGCGGGGGTAGCCTTCTCTTTTTTCGCCTGGGGCTTGGATGCCATCAGGCTCGCTAACGCCCACGTGGCTTACCCCTATGCCAAATTTGTGCCTGCACATGCGTGGGAAGATTTAATCTCTGCATCGATGCTAAATCCCCCGGCAACTGCCAGGGGATTTTTTATCTCCGTCCTCATATAGCGATATAATCCATCATACAATGCTCCGCTCAACGCAACCACGCCAAGGGTCATCTGCTAACCATATCCTGGGTATAAATCTTGATGGCGAAAAGCTGCTGGTGGTCTATGGCAGCCCCAATGGCATGGTCTATGAACGTTTGGCAGTTCCCACGCCTGAGGATGCAAGTTTTGCAGCCGTGGTGGAACT
>LDZT01000066.1_pt1 | contig 12460 bp, 20 predicted proteins | sample 615521 | NCBI WGS metagenome assembly LDZT01 (sample SAMN03408292, study PRJNA278302) | terrestrial metagenome | isolation source: oil reservoir sample SB1 | place: USA: Alaska, North Slope, Schrader Bluff formation | collected 2011-09
GTTAACCGCATCGAACAGGAGTTTGCGCATCTGCCTTGTGGAGGCCTCCGGGTGGCTGCCTGCCGTCCCATCGGCGCAGCCGTGGCCTGCGCCTCAGCGCGAGTGTAGTGATCGGCGATAGTCTAAAAGATCTGCCCGCCCCACAAAGCCGCATGCGGCTTGCATACGGCTTGTGGTGCGGGTTATTTGTGAAAATAACAGTAAGACCTATTTTTATGGATTAAGGAGAATAAAGGTATAGAGGGGTCTATATAGAATTATTCCTAAAAAAGACAATAAAGGATGGTTCTATGAATACGTCAGAATGGATAAATTTATTGACGGCTATTGCTAGCTTTCTATTAAAGGATAGTTCTATGAATACGTCAGAATGGATAAATTTATTTGCGGCTATTGCTAGCTTTCTATTAGTGATTATTACATTTTATTATTTGCTAACTACGAAAGATATTTCGAGAGCATCATTACAACAAGTCGAAATCATGAAAAAAGAAATTCAGAATTCTTTTAGACCGATATTGTATATACATGGATGGAATGCCAATTTAACAACAAGCGATAAAGAACTTAAAAAGTATCAACATTTAGTAGTTGAAAACATAGGTCGTGGACCGGCTTTTAGAGTTAGGATAAGAGTTCCAAAAGATTATATAATACTTGATGATATATCCGGAAATAGCATAATTACGCAGCCACTTGATAGTCCTTTACGAACAAGTTGCACCTATGACATTGGGTTTATTAAGCCGGACTCTTCTACTCCACCTCCTTTGAGCCAGGATTCTATGTTCAGACCTGATCTTGATAAATCAATTTATGCATGGCCAATTTATGATGACTCAATGCTAATCGATCCGAGCCAAATTTTACCTTTGCCGAATGATGTTAAAGGTATTTTTTCTTATGAAGATATTAATGGTCAAAAATATTGGTCGGCATTGTACTTAAAAACTGGTTTAACAAAAAATACAGTTGATGTAATCTGTAAGATAGGTGAAGGAGAAATAAATTTTTAAAGTAACGAAGTGGTTAGTTTATTTTGATAGGAATTTCCATCAAAATAAAACCGTCTTTTCCTTTACCCAGCTTGCTATCAGGAAGAAAACGTCATTATAAAACCATGTTGCTATGTGCGGATAAAGTATAGTCAGCCATCCGACCGGAAGCGCCCAGGAAAAGCCACCACATTCCCAGCCTCGCCTTCTACTTGCCTTTGCTGCCTCTGCTTTAAAAGCTCGTTTATCTGCTTAACATTGCTGCCGTCATCTCCATCTCCAGGCGCCAGCTCTACATCGGCGCTTTTAACAAAAACAAATAAATCATATAAATGGCTCATTTCCTTCTCTTCGTCATACCTTCCGGTATCCCTTAAAAATCCCATACTCATTGCCAGCGCCTTCGTGAGATTGAATAATTCATCACTGGTCAGGAACATCCGAATTTCCACTCCTTTTCTACCCTCTCGTTATCCTTTAGAGGCTGATCCTCTTCCATAAAGCTAATAAATTCTTCTTCCTCGTTGTCACTGCCAATCAATTCCTGGTTGTTTTTGCTTTGCCCACCTGTCCCTCCGGACCGCTGCTTTTTGTCGATATCAAATATGTTAAGCTGGACCGGACTCAGTTCCGCCAGCACCTGCTCGTTTGGCCTGAACTGCTTCAACTCCAGCAAGTTCTCGTCAGAAAGGTCGATATCCTCCAAGATTACCCGTATTGACTGCGCCCAGCCGTCTGTCAGTACCCGGTTGACAATTTCAATTTTCTTTATCCGCGCTTTGAAGTCTGCTTTTCTCATGGTTTCCTCCTTATTTTACCACTTTTTTTATTTGCGTTGTATTTATATTTCCCGCCGCCGAAGCCGCATTCACTGCAGTCCCGCTCGTGGAGCCTGCTTTCCCTGCTTACAGTACACCTGGCCAGGCACCCGTCCCGCCGGAATAGGCAGCGGCAGGGGATACTTATGCCGGCCATTCCTGGATAGCCTCCGGCCATTTTAGATTATTTTTTAGAAATATGGGAATGTCCGCCGCCCGGGCCTGGCCAATGATCTTTTTCACCCACCCGGGTGCCGGCGGCTTTGCACCGGGACCTGTTTGGGCGCCGATGATCACCCAATGCAGATCTCTTAGGTTTGCCAGGTCGGATTTTTCAACCGGGCCAAGTAGCGGCTCAAAGCTGACAAAGCGGACAGCGGCTTCTATCTTGGCTGTATAAACCAGGCGGGTGGCTGCATATGAGTTTTCTACCGTAGCTCCGACCCAGCAATTCGCCGGCCATTCGCATTCCTCGTAGCGAGCCGGGTTCTTGCTAAGAAAAATAAAAGTGTGCTGCGGGCATTCCCGGACCGTCTGCAATACTGCGTTAATCCATTGTGCAGGTACCCAGTTGCCGAAGAGATCTCCCATACTTACCGTGAATATCCTGGACGGCCTTTTTACCATCTTCGGCTCTTCTATCCTTCCGGGGTAAAAGGTTGGGGTGAAGTTAGCTTCTAGCCTTGCCTCGCAACCACTCAGGTCTTCTGGCTTGCCGAATCTTCTTGCTATGCGCCGGGCATAACAGTATGGGCAGCCGTGCAGGCATCCTGTAACAGGATTCCACGTATAGTCGCACCATTCTATTTTTGTTTTGTTCATGGCTGCAGCTCCACTTCTCTAATAACGATTTCCGCCCGCTCTACCTGGTCACACCTTTTTTCCGCCACTATGCGCACTACCTGACGGTCATCCTCGTATGCCACTTTGTTCAGACCGTCAATGATGGACTTAACGCAGTTGTCCAGGTCCGGCAGGGTTCCGCGCCGGCGCTTTCCGCCTTTCGTAAATACTTTAACCTGAGGGTTGAAGTACATAAATATTTCCACCTCAACCGGCCCGGCGGCCGGGTTTCCGCAGGACAGCCTGCCTATTGCGGCGACGTCCTTTTCGTATTTTTTCGTTTCAGGTGGTGTGTAAAGGTAAGCTGATCGCCCGCTGTATTCGATCCAGGGCCGGCCCTTCGGCACCGGCCTGCCCGGTATGGTTATCCTTACTTCGCTCATGGGAACCTCCTTATTAGGTGTTTTAAAATAATTAACCGTCAAAAATTATTGTAAAGGGATCTGATAATTTCTTTTTTTTCACTGCTATACTGGTCTTGTTTGCCTGTGCGCCTGCTTTGCCCGTGTTTTTCCCGCCGGGCGTCGTCTATGCTGTAAATGCCGGCCTGCTTCCAGTTTGAAAGAATGCCGCCGATATATGCCAGGGTCCTTTTATTCTGAATGACGGCCCTGGTCAGGGCCTCCTTGATTAGGTCAGGCGAAAATTCTTCCCGCCAGCTGATTAACTGGCTGACTTCCAAAGGTGAAAGCGGCCTGCCGAATTCTTTTTTAAAATCATCTGCTATATCAGCAGCAGCAGTATCTATATATAGATCTTTATTCTTATTATTCTTAGGCGTTCTGGAGGCCTTGCCGCTGTATGCCTCAGGTGCCCTTGCGAGTACAGGATCGGGTACAGTTTCTGTACTCGTTGGTGTACCCGGTGGGCTTTCTGCGAGTACAGTTTCTGTACTCGGCGGCCCTTCTACGGGTACAGTTTCTGTACTCGTTGGAGCGCTATCCTGCGCCATTACTGGATTCTTACCGTGTACAGTTTCTGTACTCGGCGGATCTTCCACGGGTACAGTTTCTGTACCCGTTAGTGCGCTAACCTGCGCCATTGCAGGATTTTTACCGAGTACAGTTTCTGTACTCGACTGGTACTCCTGCCAGTTGACAACGCAGACTTTAACCCCGTAAAACTTCTTGACCTGCAGCTTTAAGTAGCCGTTTTGCTCCAAATATTTTAAAGCTTTTGAAATAGTGCTCTTGCTCATCTGCCGGCCTTTTTCACCTATAAACTGCCGGACGTGCTCGTAATTAAGCCACAGCTCACCGGCTTCCAGCTCACGCGCCCGGTTTGGGTACGGGGCGGCTTCCAAAAGGCAGTAGATCCACAGCTTGAAGGCTGACCCCGGCATTTTCAGGTGCCCGTTGTCTTTCAGTTGTCGCCACAGCTTGACCCAGCCCGCCACTTTAACCTCCCTGGTATACCAATAAAAATCAAGTGTATTGCTAAACTTTTGCTTGATTCCGCAACATTGCTTCGACATCTGCTATTGCTTTCAATATCGGGTAAACCTGCCTCGGATCTACGGCGTTTCCGAGGGCTCTAAGACGGTCCAATTCGGAGGGAATCCCATAATCCACTCGTTCAAAACTGGACTCGGGAGCTTGCCAAATTCGTCCGCTGCGACCTCGAAAACCCCTGAGCACCCACGACCCTTTTTCCGTCCTTCTTGTAGATGTTTTACAAGCCATTCTGGTTTCATTCTGGCTCGAAAAGCATCGCTGCTCGTTGGAGTGGGCCAAAATCCATACCCGGTGCCTGATGTGCTCGGCATTGACTGCGCAAGCCGGAATATCAAAAACGATAGGCGTCTTGTCGATTGCTCTAGGGAATTCATACCCCATGTTTTCCAGGTCAGATAGAACTTGGTCGAGCCCCAAATAAATGATCCCAGCAACATTTTCGCCAAGGACCCAAGGGGGCCTGAGCTCATTAATAATCCTGCGCATCTCCGGCCAGATGTAACGGTCATCTGCCGCGCCTTTTCGCTTCCCGGCAAGACTATATGGCTGACAGGAAAATCCGCCGGAAATAAGGTCAATTGTTCTAATTCCTGCTTTTCTGACGCTTTCTGCTGTAACATCCCGTATATCTCTCCACCTCGGGACATTCGGCCAGTGCTTTTCAAGGATTCTGGTTGGGTAATCAGCTAATTCACACTGACCTACTGTTGTAAACCCGGCCCATTCAGCAGCGAGGTCTATGCCGCCGATTCCACTGAAAAGGCTAAAATGATAAAGTGGTTGAATATCAGTCACCGACACAACCATAAAACCACGTGCGCCGCAAAATATAAGGCGCTTACTATCAGCACAGCCTTTTCCACTAATAGGATTGACGGCTTTTCCGGACCTTCCAGCCACTCCTGGCAGGTTGTAATAAGCCTGTCCAGGCAGCAGATAAGGTTTTTAGCCGGGAGGAAAACCCTTGTGCGGCGCATGTGCAAAGCCGGCTTTTGCTTCATTCAGTAATCACCAGCTTTAATTGCCCGCTGAATTTTTCCCGGGCGATGTTCTCCAGCGCACGTATGCGGAGGAATATTTTCTTAGCCCTGGGCCTTAAGTGCATCATGGCTATAGTAAGGTCGTCGTAGCTTTGTATGATGAAGTAGCCGCCGCCGTCTTTGCCCGTGCAGCTGCCGATCGGAATGCTGTGCTTAACAATCAGGGAAAAAATGATTTTGCGGACTCTGCGCTCATTGAGCCTGCTTTTCTCTACAAGGCGCCGGCGGCTGATGGCTTCTTTGTGGCCGGCGGGGATGCAGTCTAAAACTGCCTGCTGCTCGGGGCTTAAATATTGATTATTCACTTCAAACCCTCCCGCGCGTTTTCTTTAGAATGTATTTAATCTGTCAACCTAATCTTTGGACAACATCGTCAATAGACTCCGAGAAAACATCCGCCCATAAATGAGTAGGACAACGCACTCCGGCGCCGGGGTTGCCGACGATAATTGAGCGTTTGCCCATCCCTACACCTAATGCCCAGTCAGCGGTAGCATCCAGGCCACAAGGCAGGAGGAGTATAATCAGGTCTGACCAGGCAATAGCCTGATAATTTTCTCTCATTGCGAATCTAAACTCAGGCCGGTCCAGATAGTCATGATAATTATGTTTTTCAGGATTAAATTGTTCCGGAAACTTCTCCGGCGGTATCTCCGGCGCATTCCGGCGTTTATGATCAGTGAAATCAAAAACCTCGTGCCCGAGTTTCCGTAATTTGTTTGCCAGTGTCCGGACTTCTTCGCGCTTTTTCCATGAAGCACTTATATAAATCTTCATCAGGAAATCACTTCCCCGTCTCTCTATTGCACAATATTAAAATTGGTTAGCTTATTAATTACCCACAAAAGTGTTTAATGTTAAATACTCTCCAACTTTCTGAGAACATCCTATCAGTATTTTTCTTCCATATTGGTTTGCCAATTACTTGTCCGTCATTTTTAATTCCCTGTATTTTCACCATTTTCTCATCTGTTTTAATATCAATAACTACAAAGGTGAGACCAGTAGGACGCAATATTGGATTCTCATACTGATCGCCTAAATTAATTTCGGTAATTGGCAACATTGTTCATCCTCCTTCACGTTTTTAACAGAATGCCCCGCCCCTGGTAAGACCGGTATGGAGCGGGGCTATTAAGTTGTCTTCAGATTTCTTTCACGGCGCCTTCGTTCACCAGGAACATCTTCACCCCTGCTATGCCGGGGTTTTCCGGCTTCACGTCGCCTACAGTTGTGAAAACCATTACCTGGTCGTATTCGCCGGCCAGGTCCAGAAGCATTCCGGCCAGGAGGTCCCGGTTGTCCTGCTCAAGTATGTCGGCCTCGTCAATAGCCAGGAACTTCAGGCCGGCTGCAGCGCTTAAAGCGTCGCTTACGGCTATGCCCGCCCGGAGCTGCTCGGACTTGGACAGAAGGCGCAGGGGCAGGACCGGCCCGCCGTTGACTCGGCAGAGGATGGCCATGTCTTTACCGAGGGACACCCGGTAGGCGCCTTCGGTAAGCCTGCCCAGGCGGTCATTTACCCTGCCGACAAAGCCTTCAAGGATCCCGGCCAGCTTGTCCCGGCGCAGGCCGTCAGGGCCCAGCGCTTTGACGAGCGCCTCCATGCCGGCAACCTCAGAGGCCAGGATTTCAATGTCCTGCTTCAAGCCGGCTTTTTTATCCTCCCTAGCGGATGAATCGGCTAAGGCTTGGGCTATTTGCCTTTGCGCCTTTTCTTCTTCCATAATAAGGCCGGTAACTTGCTCCAATTCCCTCTCGGCGCCGGTATCGGTGTCGGCTTCAGGCATGCATTCCCGCTCTTTTTCCAGGTCTGCTTTGTTGGCGGCCAGGCTGTCCAGCAGGATTTGCTGGGTATTCAGCTTGCCTTTGAGGATCATTATCTTCCTGGCTCTTTCTTCGCTTTCCTTACGTTGTTTTGTGATTGCGGCCAATTCCCCGCGGGCCTGGCTCAGGTTTTTGGATATGTCTTGCAGGTTCTGGCTGGTTAACTTGTGCTCTTTTTTTAATACGCTGATCACGGCTTCAAGCTGCTCGTCAGTCATGCAGCACTGCAGGTGGTCCGGGGCAAGCGGGCACTTGCGGTCCCTGCCCGATAAAGCTATGCCGGCTTTATTAATGGCTTCCAGGCTGCTTTTTGCGGACGCCTCGCTTTTGGCGAGTGAATCAATCTTTTGCGTGAGTTCACTTTCAATATCCGCGGGGATTTCATCCGGCTCGCCACACTGGTTTAGTTCTTCAGCCAGGGAGCGGGCCGTGCTTTGAGCAGCGTTGATTTTTTCATTTACATTGCTGATCTTGTTTTTCAGGGCTTCATATCTGGCCCGCAAATCTTTACCGGCGCCGCAGGTACGCAGGAGTTCGTCGCGCTTTTTCTTCAGCTCGCCAAGCCGGATCTTGACCTGTTCGGTCTGGTCCGGATCTATGTATCGCCCCGGCGCGGTGTTTTCCATCTCCACCAGGGCGGCCTCGGCCTGCTGCTTTTCTTTCTTTATTTCCTTACGTTCCTCTTTTGCCCGCTTCTCCATTGCGTCAAATATCTCCGGGCCGGCGGTGATATTGGCCGGGTAGTAGCTTTTTGCTTTTTTGGCCAGGCTGCCGGCGGCATCTTCCGTTTGGCCGTTTTTAACCAGCCAGCCCGCCAAGTCTGCCGTCACCTGCCCTACCGTCCAGGACAGGCCGTAAGCGTTAAAAAGAAAGGCCCGCTGCTCAGCCTGGCTCATTTTTATGAAAGCGCCGGCGTTTAAGGATACCCGCAGGCGGTCTTCACCGGCGCCGAGGAAGTTGTGTATTGCAGCCTGCCCTTCGTTGACCCCGCTTATCCGGCCTACCTGCAAGGTATGCGGGGGAAGGGAGCGGATAACCGCTCCCAGACCTTCGATATCCAGCGCCGCCGTCATATGTTTTTCACCCTGGCGCATCAGGTCCGCCGCTCCCCGGCCGGCTTTGTCCGTCCACATGCACTGGCCGGTCAAGGCCAGTTCAACGGCTGCCAAAATGGAGGTTTTTCCGGAGTTGTTGCCGCCGACAAAAAAGTTTACCTTGTCCAGGTCGATCTCCGTTTTTGTATGGCTGCGGAAATTATCAAGGCTGATCCTGTTGATTTTCAAAATAAGCGCCTCCTCCCATTGCCGTTGCCGGCGCCGCCGTTTCCTCCGCCGTTAACCGCCGGCTGACTGGGTATAACCGGTTGCTGCATCCAACCCGGCGGCTCGTCAGTAGCCCAATCGGGCAATTTATCAATACTATTTACAGCCTGCCCGGTAATGGGCTTTCCGCTGCCTGGCTTGGCCTCATCGCTGCTCTTATTTTGCCTGCTGTTCTCGGTCGATTGCGTTTGCTGCCTGGCTGCCGGCACAGCCTGGCGGGTGTACCCCTGGACCGGTTGCTGGCGGCCTTCGGGCGGAAGGTTATCATCGTCAAGTTCCCCGCGGTATGCCGCCGCCCCGATGCCGAAAAACGCAATCGCCTTCTTGATGGCATTGGTTAACGCACCCTTGCGGGCGTCAGTTTTAAGAGCGGATACATGGCCGCCCGGGGTCTTCGGCGTTTCGGCCAGGACTTGAAATCCGGCCGGCGTCCAGTTACCGAGCTGGATAATCACGTCATACCCTACCTCGTAAGCCTTCCGGCCGCTGCTGTACTCCCCTTCGTCGCAAAAAACTTCTTCCGCAATTATGCGCCAGTGCCCCAGGCCGGCAATGTTGTTCATCTTGTCTATGCAATACTGGTAGCCGTACCCGTCGGTGTCGTAGCCTTTCTTGGTCTCGCTTCTTTTGGTGCGTTGAATCGCATCGAAGGGAAGCTCACTGCAAAAATCCCTGTAAAGCTCCGGCAGGTCCAGAAGTGTAAGTTCCCCTGGCAGCGGGCCAATCGGCTGCCCGTCGCCGGTAGCGCTGCTATAATTGCCCTCGCTTTGATTAACCATTTAACTAACCTCCTTTTCATTGGTTGAATGGTTCACAACAGCCATCTGTTGAATGGGCGTCTGATTTATTGCCGTTATCCAAATCAAAAAACAGGTCAATGTGATCCTCTTTCTGACTTACCGTATTCCATGAGAAATAACTTTCCTGAAACTGGCGTTTTACGGGTTCTTTTGCTGGCTTTACTACTTCACCGAAACCGCCGGCTACGATGCCCCTGGCGATGCTGCCGCTTTCCTCCTGGGTGAGCCCGTGGCCGCTTACGGTTATGCTCACATTTTTCAGGCCGTGCCGTTTCAGGGTGTCTTTTAAGATTGCAAACGCTTCGTTTACTGAAATAACACCGTTTAATCCGCAGCTTTCAATCACTTGCCGCAACCTCCTTTTCAGCTTTTCCGATTTGCGCCATGACCAAGTCCGCCAGGATACCGGCCAAGCGATCCAGATGCTGTTCAGCGCTTTCGCCGCTGTACCCGACCACCTCCCTTTTGACGGTTTCCAGGCCCTTTTTTGTCCGGCGGGCCGTTATCTTGACCAGTAAGGTCTGCATATCATCCTCCGCTATCCGTTTTGCATGTTAACATATTGTTTAGTCGTTATCCAAAAAAAATTCGCCCGCGCCGCAGCCAAGCACATTGCACAGGCCCTCGATCACTTTTATACTTGGACGCTTACCGCCAAAAATAATCGACAGGTAACTCGGGGTTACCCCGATCCGCCTGGCCACATGTTCTACTTTCAAGCCCCTGTCGTTGATCAGCGCTCTGACTTTTTTTCCCGAAAACTTATCGCTCATGATGTCACCCCCTGCGCAACTTATCAATCTGCTTACCTTAATTCTGATTATAAACTATGCATATTGGTTAGTCAATAATAATTTTATATTTTGGTTAAATTATGCTTAAACTTATGTATGCATTATGTTATATTAATATAGAGGGCAGGTGTTTTCCAAATGGTCCAAAGGAGCCATAAAAACAAGGTTCTGGCCAAGCGGCTCAAGGAAGTGCGGCTGAAGAAAAATTTAACCCAGGAGCAGGTCGCCGATATGCTCGGAATAGAGGCCGCCACGTTATCCGGCTACGAGCGGGAATACAGGGCGCCCGATGCAAATACGCTGGAAAAGCTCGCCGATATATACGGGGTAAGCATAGATTACTTGATGGGCAGGGACGACATACTGGACAGGGATACCCCGCCTGACGAAGTCGACCTGGAAAGGTTCATCCGCGAGCAATCGAATATCCGCGTATTCGGCGACGCGCTGAGCGAAGATGTTAAAGACGATATGATGCTGGCTTTAAGAACGGCGTGGGAGGTAATCAAAAAAGAAAGGGCTTCGGTAAAAAAGCCCAAAGGATAGTGATTCTCTTTAATGTCATTATACAAAAAAGCGAAGACGCTGGCCAGGGACGGCAAAAAACCGACAGACATCGCCGCTTCCCTGGGCATGAAGGTCTTGTATATGCCTTTAAAGGCGCTCAAAGGGATTGCAACATCTTTAGGTACTGAGAGGTTTATCTTCATAGACTCGGGCCTGACGGAAATTGAACAGCAGCTTGTATGTGGCCATGAAATAGGCCACTTTTTATTACATCCGAACACCAACTTCCTTTTTATCCTCGAAAAGACCTATTATTACTCAAAGCACGAATACCAGGCCAACCGCTTCGCCTGTACGCTGATAGCCGGGGAAAAGGCCGACGAATACGGCGTCCAGATAAGGGAGGCGGCTGCGTCCGGTCGGCTGGACCGGCTGGTTGAGGTAATCGGACGGATTATCGGGGGGGATGACTACCCGTGAAAGCGGTTATTTACGCCCGGTTCTCCAGCGACAACCAGCGGGAGGAGTCCATCACCGCCCAGGTCCGGGCCTGCACCGAGTATGCCCAGCAGCGCGGTTATTCTATAGTGAAAGTCTACACTGACGAAGCCCGCTCCGCCACCACCGACGACCGGCCGGGGTTTCTAGCTATGATCCGGGACGCAAGGCTTAATTTGTTTAATGTGATACTGGTCCATAAGCTGGACAGGTTTTCCCGTGATCGTTACGACAGCATTTTTTATAAGCGGGAGTTGAAAAAAGCCGACGTAAGGTTGGAATCCGTGCTGGAGCGCTTGGACGACAGCCCGGAGAGTGTTATCCTTGAATCGGTCATTGAAGGCATGGCCGAATATTACTCCCGCAACCTCGCTAGGGAGGCCATGAAAGGGATGAAAGAAAACGCCTTGCAGTGCAGGCATAACGGAGGCAAACCGCCACTGGGTTTTGATGTGGACGGAGAAACCGGCCATTATCTAATTAACGATAGTGAAAGCAAAGCTGTCCAGCTCATTTTTGAATTGTATGATAAAGGCTTAGGTTATGACCGGCTAATCGAACAGCTGAAACTGGCCGGGCACCGGACTAAAATAGGGAGACAATTCGGTAAAAACTCTATTCACGAAATCCTTAGAAATGAGAAATACACCGGAGTTTATATCTTTAACCGGTCTGCAGTAAAAAGGTTTGGCGCCAGAAACCACCACCTGAGTAAGCCGGCGGAAGAAATAATTAAAGTTCCTGGCGGTATGCCTCAAATTGTGGAGCGGGGACTATGGGAAAGGGTGCAGGAGAAAATGAATGTCCGCCGGCAAAATGGCGAAAAGGCAAGGATGAAAGCAAAGACAACCTACCTTTTGACAGGTAAAGTTTTTTGCGGGGAGTGCGGCGCCGCTGTGATAGGAAACACGGCAAGCGACCGGGGACGCCGCTATCACTACTACGAGTGCGGTAAGAGAGACCGGTTGCGCTCATGCGATAACAGCGGGATCCGCAAGCACAACTTAGAGGGAATTGTTATTCGCGAGATTGAAAAAAATATTTTCAGTGATCAAGTTCTGGCTAGAGTTAAGCAAAAGCTAGTTAACTATCTAAACAAGTACCAGGTGGACAGACAAGGCGAATTAGCATACCTTAAGAAGGAGCTGGCACGGGTAGAGCGGGCCATTAACCAATTGCTGGACCAGATTGAGCAGGGCTTTGGCGGCGCTGCCGTCGCATCCCGTTTAAAGGATAGAGAAACTGAGCAGTCTGCTCTACTAACCAGGCTGGCGGAAATAGAAGCTAAAACCGCTACTTCTGCCGTAAATGAAAAGACCGTGAATGAATATTTAGATAAGATGAAGGAACTGCTAAAAAACAAAGACGACGAAGATACACTAAAGCACCTCGTCGACCAGTTCGTAGAACGTGTTATTCTACATAAAAATGACGTTGAAGTTATATTGAAGATTTTGGTTACCAATGGTGGAGGCGGGCCGTACCTTATAGAAACCAAAGTTAGTAAATCATACAAGTGAAGTCGGCCCTCTAACACGAAACGCCCGGGAAAAGCCACCACT
>LDZT01004589.1_pt1 | contig 12459 bp, 8 predicted proteins | sample 615521 | NCBI WGS metagenome assembly LDZT01 (sample SAMN03408292, study PRJNA278302) | terrestrial metagenome | isolation source: oil reservoir sample SB1 | place: USA: Alaska, North Slope, Schrader Bluff formation | collected 2011-09
CGAAATCTTTTACAACAGAGAAAGATTACATTCCTCTCTCGGTTATTACAGTCCTGAGGAATATGAGAGAATGATCAAAGTGTCTTAACTGAGTGTCCGGATTATCAGGGGAAGACCATCTCTCTACGGGTGAACTTAGAGCAGATCCAGATAACAAAACGAGTAGTCTTTTTCACTTGGCTTGCCTCCTTTTTTGAGGTAGTTCTCTTAAATCCTACTAAAAAAGTAGGGGGGAGGCAAGTTAATTTCACTAAAACATTTGAGAATAAAGAGTTTAAAAGAAAATTAGTAAATTATTTTTGACATTACTCTTGTTCGGATAAGGAGGAATTATGATTAATCTCTTTAAGCAAGAATTAGGTGAGATACATTCTTTTTTTAGAAACAATTATAAGGAAACGGTTGTTCTGTGTGCGACGACACTTTTCCTTGTTCTGGCGATTTGCAGACCAATAGGGTCATCTTTGATAATAAACTACCTGGTGTATTATGCAATTCTTCCGATTTTCACCATTTTGATTATCTTAAGAAAGAATCTTTTTGATTTTGGGCTCAGGCTCGGGGATTATAAGTTATGGAGTTTCTATGTAGCCATAACGGTGGTCATCGCTGTCCCGGTATTGTATATCGGCTCTCTTTTTTCTTCAGTAGGCCAGTATTATACTAAACCTTTCGATTACTACAGTTTTTTCACTCAGATGGTCCCCCTTCTTTTTTTCTGGGAGTATATACTTCGTGGTTTTCTCCTGTTCGGACTTAAGGAAAGGTTTAAAGAAAACAGTATACTTATACAGATGGTTCCCTTTGTGCTTCTCCATATCGGAAAACCGGAAATAGAGATATTGATGTGTATCCCCATGGGATTGTGGTTTGGATATATTGCCTATCGGGGAAAATCGTTCTGGCCGGCATTCATCACCCATACTTTCATTAACTTTACCCTTAAATACTTTGTTAATTTTTAATGGCAAAGAAGAGAAAAGACAATTGTCCGTCTTTCGGTAATTAGCTGAAGGGTTTTTTTATTTTTTAATTTTTTTCACAAAAAGAAGGGTTTTTTAAAGATCTGTTGAATTATAATTATAAATAATTTTTTAAAAAGAAATCTAAGGCTTTTATTTTTAGATAAACTGACTTTTATTTAATAAAGGGAATAAGGAAAAAATTTAGAGGTGAATTGAAGAATGGAAAGAACATTGGTGTTAATAAAACCCGACGCATTTAAAAGGGGCCTTGTTGGGGAAATTATTTCGAGATTTGAAAGAGTAGGATTAAACCTGGAAGAAATGAAAACAGTAAATGCTACTACTAAAGTTGTCGGACAACACTATCCTGATGATAAAAATTGGGTTAGATCTGTTGGTAAAAAGACTGTAGATACTTATCAAAAATATAATTTAAATATTGCAGAGGATTTAGGTACTGATGATGCCCTGGAAGTTGGTAAACTGGTTAGAAAATGGTTGATTCAGCAAATAACTTTAGGACCAATGATTGCAATTATCTTAAGTGGAAACCATGCTATTGAAGTTGTAAGAAAAATAGTGGGGAATACGGTGCCTCTTTTTGCGGAATTAGGATCAATAAGGGGCGATTTTTCGATAGATTCACCTGACCTTTCAATTAAAGAAAAGCGGGCTTTACAGAATTTGGTTCATGCCTCGTCAACCGTTGAGGAGGCGAAACGAGAAATCTCTCTTTGGTTTGAAATCTGAAAATTTATAGTAAGAGAGCTTAATTGTATTAAATATGTATTAAATATAGACAACAGGTAGAAAATATGCTAACATTATCTCGTTAAAAAGAGGGATACCAGATTCACAATAATATTAATCTGTGTAATCAAATTATAATCTGGGTGATCAATAATATTATATTAGGAGGAAGCAATGAAAGAAAAAGTGGAGGCAGCTTTAGAGAAGATAAGACCATCTCTTCAGGCAGATGGCGGAGATGTTGAATTGGTAGAAGTAACTACAGATGGAGTAGTAAAAGTAAGATTAACCGGTGCCTGTAGCGGATGTCCAATGAGACAGATGACTTTACAGTTGGGTATTGGCAGAGCATTAAAGGAAGAAGTTCCTGAAGTAAAAGAAGTTGTAGCAGTATAATTATTTTTTAATAAGTGTAAATATCAAGAAAAGTAAATACAATAAATAGAATAGGGGTATGATTTTAAAATATATCGTGCCCCTTATTATTTTTAGAAATTAAAAAAGAACTTCAGTTTAGATGCAGGAATCTTGTGGGTCTAAACTTTGGGTAGATGGCAGGAAAGATAAAATAACATTTCTTGCTTTTGTTTTTCTTGCTTCTTTTTTCTCTAATTCTTTTTCTTCACGCAATACGCAATACGAAAAAACCTGATTTAATTGTAAAATACGGTAGTTTTCAGTTATAATGGATATTATAAAAGAATTTTTATCAATATGTATTTACCATTTTTGCAATATTCAAGAGAAAAGAATAACCCTTTTTTGATTGATACTTTGATCCAATGAGCCTAAAATTAGGATATAATAATTAATCTATAAAAAGTTTTAGGATGGTAATTAATGAATAAAACTATGGTTAAAGAATTGTATAACAAAATATCTAAAAAGATTTTACACACACAGATGTTAGATGATATCTCTTTAGATAAAGAGTTGGTTAGAAAATATATTGAAAATCCTCCATTTTTAAAACAATTATCATCTATGGTAGAAAAGAAAGATTATAGCTGTCAGGCAGTATATTTTTTGTGTAAAGACCTGCTTGTCGATATAGACAAAAAACATAATCCCACTAATTGGCTTTATCAGGTATTTCAATTTGTCCTCTCTAAATCTTTTCCGGAAGCAGCAGATCTATCCCTTAAGGATATCTCCTATAATTGCCAAAAGACTTTCTTGCTTTATTTAGAATTTTTAAGAGTAATTTTGGATTTTCAAAAATTGTCCGGTGATTTTACTTTCCACAGCAAATATTCCCTTAATTTTTTAACTTTTGAAGAAAAAAACAAACTGGAAAATCCTGCTGAATATAAAAGATTTTTAAAGGCATTTAATGATGAATATATTTATGAGATGATGAAATTAAGCCAGGAAGTTTTAAAGTTCAATACCTTAGACCATATATGCGGGGTAAATTGGATTGCTTTGTTTATCGGCAGGCAGTTATATAATCTGGGTCTTCCCGTTGATTTGGGGAGGATTTCGGGAGCAGCAGCAGGACATGATATCGGAAAATATGGGTGTAAAGATATTGAGGTAGAAAGAACTCCCTATTTACATTATTACTATACTGATATGTGGTTTAAAAAACATAATATCCCTTATATCGGACATATTGCAGTTAATCATTCTGTTTGGGATTTAGAATTAGAAAATTTACCCCTGGAATCACTTATATTAATTTATTCTGATTTTCGGGTTAAAAATACTAATAACGGTTCTAAGTCGGAGATGAAAATCTTTAGTCTAAAAGATTCTTTTCAAGTAATTTTAGACAAACTGGATAATGTTGATGAGAAAAAAAGAAAAAGATATTATCGAGTTTATGAGAAATTAAAAGACTTTGAAGATTATATGATAAATTTAGGGGTAAACGTAGATGTAGAGAATAAAGAGATAAGTTCTTATAAAAAAGATAGAAAACCGTATTATTCTCTTATGCAGGGTCAAGAAGTTATCCAGAATATAAAATTTCTTTCTATAGAACATAATATAAGTTTAATGTACGAACTTCGAGATGAATCTTCTCTTAATTCGCTTTTAGAATTAGCTCGAAGTGAAAAAGATTGGAATAATCTACAGGAATATCTACAAATATTTAATGAATATTCCACCTACTTCACTCAAAAACAGAAGATGATTACTTTGAGATATTTATACGAACAGTTAACTCATCCGGAAGATGAAATAAGAAGGAGAAGTGCAAAGCTTATCGGTTTATTGATTGCCAGCTTTGACGAAGATTACCGTAAAGAGATTCCTCGGGATGTTACTCTGGAACCTCCATCAGTTACCAGTGTAGATTTATTGGAAAGATATTTAAAATACTTTTTGCAGCCAGACCATAAAAAGATTGCTCTTCATCAATCTCGTATTATTAATAGCACTGAGAATATGATTTCCTCTCTCTTTTCTAACTGTCGCAATAATTATCAGGTAAGCAATTATAGAAAAAGTATTTTAAAATACTATAAAAAAGACCTGTATACCGATGAAGAAATTCAACTGTGTTTGATAAAAACCGCCAAACATATATCAATCTATTCAGATGAAAAATCTGTAAAGGTATTATTTGATTATATTATAAAGATGTTGAAGAAAGAGAATCACAATCTTAGGCTTACTGCTTTAGAGGTAGTCTATGATTTAATACCCCAAATTGATAAAAAATTTAGATTTATAAATAACTTAAGAAAATTATTTGCTGGTAATATTTCTACCTCAGTACTCCCTGCTGAAAATTATTTAAATATGAAGATAGTTGAATTATTAGGTTTGGATGAAAGCATTGTAAAAAAGTACATCGAATTTTATCGAAGAGACATAGAAAAGATACAGTATATATTTCTAAGCAACCTTAAAACTTCAACCAGTGGAATAATTAAAAAAATTCAGATAGAATTTTTATTAGAACATACTTTAAAGAGCAAACAGGAAGAAATCTATACTGCTTTGCATTTTTGTAATATTTTAAAAGTTAGCGGCATAGAAGATATTAGAAATTTGGCTGGTAAAGCTTTGGTAAATTTAATGCCTTCCTTATCTTTTCAACAGAGGAATGATATAGCCATTGAACTATTGCGGGCTTTAGAAATGGAAGATTATCAATTTACTAAATATATTCCTTACTATTTAGGACAATTAATACTTCATCTAACACCTAATGAATTAGAGGAACTTATTGATGATTTAATAGAAAAAATAAAACAGTCAGATCCCAAATTAAGCTCATTACTGCTTAGAACAGTTGGTATAGCCATCGCTAATTATCCTAAGTACCGAGAAAGATTTTCAAAAAAAGAAAAATCATATGAAAACAGACTTAACAAGATGATAGGTATCCTTTTGAATGGTTTTGTCCACTATAATTTAAAGGTTAAACAGGCAGCTTTTAGAGTTATTGGTAGGGAAATATTTGGCTCAAGACATCTTAGTTTAGAAGAAAAAAACCACATATTTCAACTTATTGCCAAAAAAATTCTTACTCTGTTAACTCCTGTAACTAAAGAAGGTCTGATGTTTTTAATAAGTTGCACCGGACTTAATTATATGTATAAATTTATTTCTGATTATAATTTTTTCAGGGGAAACATAAATCTTGAAACCCCGGACAAAATAGCTTTCTTCCCAGGAGCTTTTGACCCATTTTCCTTAAGCCACAAAGAGATTATAAAAGCAATAGAAGCACTCGGATTTGAAACGTACTTAGCAGTTGATGAATTTTCCTGGTCTAAAAGGACTCAGCCACACCTCTTTAGAAAGAATATAATAAATATTTCCATTGCTGATGAACTTAATGTATATTTATATCCCGAAGATTTACCGGTTAATATCGCCAATTCAGATAATTTAAAGACTTTAAGAGAAAATTTTCCATTTTCTGAGGTTTATATTGTAGTAGGCAGTGATGTTGTATTGAATGCCTCTGCTTATCAAAAAAACAAAAGAAAAAATTCCATACATACTTTTTCTCATATTGTTTTTGATAGAAGAACTCCACATACTGCTGATGAGAAAGAAAAAATGGTTCAAGAAGCTATTAAAAAAATAAAAGGAAAAATCATAAAACTTAATCTTACCTCTTGTTATGAAGAAATAAGTTCGAGTCAAATAAGAAGTAATATAGATGAAAATAGAGACATTTCCAGACTTATTGACCCTTTGGCTCAGAAATATATTTACGAAAATAGTTTATACCAAAGAGAACCACAATATAAGAGTGTAATACAAACTATCTCTATTGATATACAGATAGTTGAAAATATTACCCCGGATTTAATAGAAGAACTTTTCCAGAAAATACTTTCTAAATATAATCGAAATGAAGTATTTAAAAAGTTAGTCGAGTTTACTCATAAAGTAAATTCGAGAATTTTGCTATTACGTGATGTTCGCCACAATGGAATGATATTGGGTTTTTCAGCATTTCATTGGGTTCGTTCAAACATTCTTTTCCAGGAGTTTAAGGACAACTTAATATCTGAGTATATCCGGGAAAATGCAGTTGGCCGTATTATAGTTATTGATGGTATTTTTACCATAAGTGATACGGAAAATAAATCAGAGCTTGAAAACCTCGAACAGGTTATTCTTACCGAAACCCTTTCTTTTTGTATAGAGAAAGATTACAATTATACGATATTTAGGAATGTATTAAACAATTATCCTTTGGCTTCTTTAAACGAGAACTTAGGACTTATGGGATTTTATCGCTTACCTTTCAGCGATAAAGATAATCCGGTATTTGTAGTGGATATGAGTAAACCCTGTATAGTCAATCTGGATACCGAGTCAATTATAAAGGAACCTTTTTGCCAAAATTTAAACATTAAAAAATCAGTTATAATATCACGTAAAAGATTATTAAAATCGTTTACTACTTTTTATCCCGGGAATATTGTTTTACCATTTAATATAAATTTGATTAACCAGACTATTGTAAAGAAAATTTGCAAGATAAACGATGTTTCTACAACGCCGTTAATCCCACGAACTTTAGGAAGGTCAATGTGTGTGCCTTTCGGAAAGATACTGCATAAGATGGTAGTACCCAATACTGTAACTAAATCTCTCCATACGGAAAAAATATTTGCTTCTAATATGAAAAGTTTTAAGATTGGTGCCTTCCCCAATTATATGAGTCTGGAAAATCAGGTTAAGATGATTCGTTCATTTAATATGCCCGTAATTCTTATTGATGACTATTTACATAAAGGATATAGAATAAAGACCCTTGAGCCTCTATTTAAAAAATATGATATTAAAATTAAAAAAATAATTGTGGGAGCACTATCCGGTAGTGGGAAAGAGATAGCAACTATATTAAATAGAGATGCTGATTGTGCTCATTTTATTCCCAATCTCAGGCTTTGGTTTAATGAAAGTGAATTGTATCCTTTTGTTGGTGGAGATGCATTAATGAGAAAGATAAGGACTCAGGGAAATTTAGTTAGGTCTATCAATCAGGTACTACCCTATACTTTCCCTTCATTTATTAAAAATGTTTCTGCAAAAACTATCTATAATTTTTCCGAAGTTTGTATTGAAAATGCCTTAACTATATTAGAAGCTCTGGAAAATGAATACCAAGTAATTCAACAAAGAAAGTTAACTTTAGACCATTTAGGAGAAGTAATTATTTATCCCCGATATCCTGACCAGGGAGAAGATATGGATTATAATCTAAATCTTAGTCCTTCTCATTATTTAGGAAATAGCCTTGAACTTTTACGACGTACCAAAGGAATAGCAGACAGGGAAATGTGAAGCCGAGTTAGTATATAGTGAAGAATAGCGTGGAGCGTATAGCATTAAAACGTAAAGCTAAAAACGCAAAGCGCAAAACCAAAACTCAAAATTCAAAATTTAGATAAAAAGTTTTGAATTTTAAATTATGGTTTTTCGTTTTTCGCTTTAAATTTTTAATTTAATAGTAATCTATAAATCAATTTATCTATTCCGCAAACTAGAAAAATTATAATTATAAGAAGGGGTTTTAATGTTCTTCTATAAACTAAAAGATAAAATACTAATTTCCCAATCGGAATACAATAAATTAAATAGAATATCTGAAAGCGAAGTTAAAGAGAGCAAAGAAATAATTTATGTACTTAATCGGATAAACCCTTTAAAATCAAGAAGAAATTTTTGTATTTCCGATTCCTCTCTTATTTTTTTAAAAGAAGAGGGTATCCACCTACTGCAAAAAGCCAAGAAGATTGATTTCAACTTACCTCCATGGCTTAAAGAAAGAATAAAAGAAAAAAGAGTGAGTTCACTTAATACCGAATATCCTAACTGGCAAGATGTATTAAATTATAAATTTCCTTCCCGGTGGAAAGTTAATATTGTAGGATTGGGTGATGTAGGAGGGGTTCTCCTTACCGGTTTGAGATTATTGGGAGGAAGTTGTATTGAATCTATCGGAATATATGATAAAAATATAAACGCGATAAAAAGATGGAAATTAGAAGCAAATCAAATATTTTGTCCTTTTACTGCTTACAAATTTCCTGAGGTTTACCAGTTAAGAGAAGAGAATATTTTTGATTGTGATATATTTATATTTTGTGCAACTGTAGGAGTTCCTTCTTTGAGAGAAGAACAAGAAGATGTGAGAATGAAGCAATTTGAAGGAAATTTTAAGATAATCTCTGATTATGCCCGAAAGGCCCGGGAGAAATCGTTTAAGGGGATATTTGCAGTTATCTCAGACCCGGTAGACTTATTGTGCAAAGCTGTTTTTCTGAGCAGCAATAAAAGTACAAGCGGAGAGTTTGATTTTAAAGGATTAGCAGCAGACCAGATAAGAGGATATGGCTTAGGAGTGATGCATGCCCGGGCAGTCTATTATTCAAAACAAAATACTGAAACTGCTGAATATAATCGTGAAGGCAGAGCCTTTGGCCCCCATGGTCAAGGTTTGGTAATTGCCAACAGCTTAAAAAAATATGATGAAAGTCTTTCCGAGATGCTTACCGCTCAGACCGTAAAAGCAAATTTAGAAGTGAGGAGGACCGGTTTTAAACCTTATGTAGCTCCTGCCTTATCTTCCGGAAGCTATCCCCTTATTGCTACTATGAGTGGAAAATGGCATTATAGTGCAACTTTTATAGGGGGAGTATTTATGGGAGCAAAAAATAGATCGATTAAATCAGGAATCGAAATTGAAAGATTAGATCTTCCAGTTATTTTAGTAGAGAAAATTAAAAGAAGTTATCAGGAATTGGGCAATATTTTATAAATAATTATCGATAGAGGAAATTATTTTATGGAAACGATTTATTTGATTATGCCGGGAAAAATATCGGATAGTTTTGCCGAAGTTATCAAAATAGCTACAGAAAATTATAAATTAACAATTATAAAAACTTTTCAGGATTTTCCTGTTAATTTACGAAATAAAAAGATTATATTTGCTATTGAATTAGATGAATGCGGATTTAATATTCCTTTATTTGAAATGCTTCTAAAATTAAAGGAAAGAGAAGATGATTCCCTTTTAGGTTCAAGAGCCGTAATTATAATCCAAAGTTCAAGTGAATTGTTTACCAAGAGCACTGCTCAAAAGATAATTTTTTTAACCAACCAGATGGGGTGCAGATTCCCCGGTCATCCAGTTGTAGAGGCTACTTACAATCTCTATAATTTTCTTACCTGGCAAAGAACTTTTAAACTACCACTTATAGAGATTTACAAAAAACAGTCTAAAGAATTAGCAAAAAAATTAATAGAGGAGAATTTAAAATTAATTAACAGACCAAAGATACTTGTGTTGCATTCGAGTTTGTTTAAGACTTCTAATACTCTTATGCTCTGGAGAATGCTAAAAAAAAATCTTATCGGAGAAGATATAAAAGAACTCCATGTAGAAAATGGAACTGTAGTAGATTGCAGAGGATGTTCTTATAAAACCTGCATCCATTATAGTGAAGAAAAAAGCTGTTTTTATGGAGGAATTATGGTAAAAGAAATTCTCCCTGCGATAGAAGAAGCAGATTGTATAATCTGGTTGTGTCCTAATTATAATGACGCAATATCCGCAAAGCTTATGGCAGTTATAAATAGAATGACTGTTCTTTATAAGAGGGTGAAATTTGGAAATAAAACTATATTTTCCATTGTGGTTTCCGGAAATTCAGGAAGTGATTGTGTGGCTAAACAGTTAATAGGAGCTTTAAATATTAACAAAGGATTTAGACTGCCTCCATATTTTGCTTTAACCGCTACTGCTAATGACCCCGGGTCAATAATGAATGTTTTGAGAATAGACCAAAAAGCAAAAGAATTTGCTGAAAACATAAAAAGAGAAATTAAAAAATAAAATATAGAGATTTAGTTTATATTATGATTATACAGAAGAAAGATATTAAAAATTTCACCTTAAACGAATTACAAGAAGAGGTTAAAAATTTAGGAGTTGAAAAATATAGGGCAGCTCAATTATTTGATTTACTTTATAAGAAGGGCATAGAAGATTTCAGGGAAATGTTGAGTCTCCCAGCATCATTTAGAGATTTACTTCAAGAAAATTATTATATAAGTAAGATAGAGTTAGCTAAATTGCTTAAATCAAAAGACCAAACTGAGAAATATTTATTTAAGTTAGAAGATGAAAATTTAATAGAAAGTGTTCTAATATTTTCCAATAAAAGAGTTACTGAATGTATATCTTCCCAAATTGGCTGTAAATATAACTGTTTGTTTTGCGAAAGTGGCAAAAAGGGTTTTAGCAGGAACCTTACAGTTAGCGAGATTTTAAATCAAGTTTTATTTGTTAAGAAAAAAATGAAGTCCAATCCCAATAATATTGTATTTATGGGTATCGGGGAGCCTTTAGACAATTATGATAATGTTGTAAAAGCCATTTGTGTATTAAATTCTAAAGATACATTTGACATTGGAGCAAGAAAGATTACTATCTCTACCTGCGGGATAATACCGGCTATAAAAAGATTGCAAAAGCGTAATTGGCAGATAGAACTATCGGTTTCTCTGCATGCCCCGGAAAACAAATTAAGGTCTTATCTAATGCCGGTAAACAATCTGTATCCTTTACCTGATTTGATAGAAGTATGCAGGAATTATACGGATAAAACTAATAGACAGATTACTTTTGAATACATTTTAATTAAAGGAGTGAATGATTCAGTAAATTACGCAGATAAACTGGCTAAACTAATTGGTGGGTTTAATTCAAAAGTAAATCTAATTACTTTTAACCCTGCTCCCGACTCTTTATTGCCACCCGCTGCTCCCCAGGTTAAATCTTTTAAAAATGAATTGATAGCCAAGGGAATTCCAACTACTATAAGAATATCAAAAGGTGACGATATCTCTGCTGCATGTGGTCAGCTAAAGAGCCTGCATCTAAAATAAGTTACAAGGGCGTATGTAATACGCCCCTACTTTTTCTCTCTTTTATTTTCTTAACCAGCTAACCAGGTAACTAACTAACCAAATAACTAATTCTTAACGAGATACGAAATACGAAAATTTTCTTGACTTTATAAACATATCTGATATACTTTTAACGAAGATAATGACGACTAACGGGCCCATAGCTCAGCTGGCAGAGCAACCGGCTCATAACCGGTCGGTCCCTGGTTCGAATCCAGGTGGGCCCACCAAAAATTGATAATTATTAATTTTAATAATAATGTGGATAGTGTAAGATTTATGAAAAAGCATAAAAATGTTAAAATACCAGAATTTTATCAAAACCTTACTTCTTATATATAAGAAGTAAGGTTTTTTTGTTTTGATGGGCTTTGCAACTGTGAAGAGAGGAGGAATAATTCATTGATAGAAGAACAATATGATATTCTTATAGAATTACAGAAAATCGATATTGATATCGATGAGGAGGGAAAAAAGAAGAGAAGTTTGCCTTTAATGATAGAAGGGATAAGCAAAGAAATTCAGGGGTTGAAAGATAGTTTAAAAAATAAAAATGAAAATTATAAGAATTTACAGATTAAATTAAAAAGAATAGAATTAGATTTAACTGAAAAATCTAATAAAATCAAAAAACATCAGGAAGATTTATACGGAGGAAAAATATCTGATATCAAGGAGCTCAAGCAGATACAAAAGGTAATAGCCAATTATCAAGAAGAAAAAGATAGTATTGAAGAAGATGTTTTAGACTTAATGGAAGAGATGGAAAACCTTGATAAATCGATTAGTCATCTCGACGAAGATTTGAAAATGAAAGAGGAAGAGTTTAAAAAACGCAAAGAAGAAATGAATTTAGCAAGGTTAGTAATTGAAAAGAATATGAATTCTTTAAATATTAAAAGAGAAGAGATATTAAATAAAATAACCGATGACCATCTTTTAAAGGAATATGAACTTTTAAGAAAAGAGAAAGGCGGAAAGGCCATTGTAGAAGTTGATAGTCCTATATGTCCAGGCTGTTATCTTGACCTTCCCAGTGATGTTATTTATCAATTAAAAAAGAATCGAAAGATAGTAACTTGTCCCAATTGCAGCCGAATTCTAATTTGGAAATAGTAATGGTTAGTTAGTGTAAACTTTAGCGGGATAGTTAAAAAAAAGAATATTTATTGTTTTTGTTTCTCTATCTTTTTTTTCTCTAATACCCTTCTTTTTCTTCACGCAATACGCGATACGCAATACGAAATACCCGTTGCCTCACATAAAAATGTACTTGAAAGCTGATACGTTGCCTCAACTAGAAATGTACTCGAACCTATTTGAAGGTTCCACACTTTTTTCTAGT
>LDZT01005297.1_pt1 | contig 12450 bp, 13 predicted proteins | sample 615521 | NCBI WGS metagenome assembly LDZT01 (sample SAMN03408292, study PRJNA278302) | terrestrial metagenome | isolation source: oil reservoir sample SB1 | place: USA: Alaska, North Slope, Schrader Bluff formation | collected 2011-09
GCAGACTAAAGCCGGCGAATCTTTTTACTCGGTCAACCACGGCGCCGGAAGAGTCCTGTCCAGGAAGGCGGCCTTGAAAACCATTACCAAAGAGCAGTTTGACGAGAGCATGGGCAAGGTTTTGTACAACACCCGCAATTACCGCGAGCTTGCCGACGAGGCGCCAGCGGCCTATAAGAACATTGAGGATGTTGTAGAAACCCTTGTTGCCCTGGGTTTCGCGCGCAAAGTGGCCCGGATGCGCCCGCTGGCCGTAATCAAGGGCAAAGACTAGCAAAAGGGGACGGTTCTTTCTTGCCAAAGGCAAGGATTAGACATCCATGACTCTGAAGCGATACTAGCTACAAGAATGAAATCAGCAAAGGGAGGGCAATGCCTTAAATGCGATTTTGAGCTTCATTCAAAGAACGAGTGAACCCGAGGATAAGCGAGGGAAGTGTTTGAGGCGCATAGCGCCGAGTTTTGACCGAACCCGAGGGTGAACAAGTTCGTACAAGTATAAGAGGCGAACTGAGCACGTAGGCAGTTGACCTCTCTAACGCAAGCAAGAAAGAACCGTCTCCCTGACACTCCCCCTGTATTTATACGGTTAGAGGTATTCATGACGCCTATGAAAGTTTCCCGGTATAACCTTTACTCCGAGCACTTGATCCGCAGATACGGCGAGAAAGTCTACAAACTGCCCGTCAACCTGCCTGGAACATGCCCAAACCGCGACGGTAAGCTGGGAACGGGAGGGTGCGCCTACTGCGACGAGCAGGGGGCCGGCTTCGAAGCCCTTTCCAGCGACCTGTCCATTGAGGAACAGGTAGCCCAAAACCGGATCTTTTTTCAAAAAAGATACAAGGCAAAAAAATTCATCGTCTACTTTCAGTCTTTTACAAACACGTACCTGCCCTTCGGGCAGTTCTGCGCGAACATGGAAAAGGCGGCCCAGGGCGGGGATATCGTGGGGATATCCGTTTCAACCCGCCCGGACTGCATCAACGACCGGTACCTCGATTTCCTGGCCGGCCTGCGGGACGAAAAAAAAATAGATATTTACGTGGAACTCGGGCTGCAGACCGTCAACTACCATACACTGCTCTCCGTTAACAGGGCCCATACCCTGGCGGAATTTATTGACGCCGTGAACAGGATCCGCTCAAGAAGGCTGGAAACCTGCGCGCACATTATTCTCAACCTTCCGGGGGACGAGATGGCGGACGCTGTCGAAAACGCAAAAGTACTTTCCGCTCTGGGCGTGGAATATGTTAAAATACATTCATTGTATATAGTTAAAGGCACACCCCTCGGCGAGGCGTACCTGCGCTCGGAGTTTGAGGTTACCCCCCTTGAGGAATACCTGGACCGGGTGGTAACCTTCCTGGAATACCTGGACCCTGCCATCGTCATCCAGCGGCTTGTCGGCAGGGGACCGTTCAACAAATCGCTTTTCTCCAACTGGGGGATAAGCTGGTGGCAGGTTAAGCAGAAAATTGAAAGCCGCCTGGAAGAGCTGGACACCTTCCAGGGACGCCGTTTTGATTATTTAAACGGCCGGGCACTAAGATAATAGAGGTGTTGATCATGGAAATTCCCGTGGAAACAGAAAGCTATACATTTGAAGAAGCGCTGGCCAGGCTGGAATCGGTGGTCAGAGAGATCGAGAACGGCAAGCTCCCGCTGGAAAAAGCCCTGGAGCTGTTCGAAAAGGGAATTGCCCTTTCCAATATCTGCAGCGAACAGCTTAAGGAAGCCGAACGCAGAATAACCCTGTTAATTGCCGGTGAAAAAGGGGAACTCGTCCCGGACTCCTCAGGAGCAAAAAATGATGAATAATTTTTTGAACGAACTTGAACTGCGGGCGGCGATAGTCAACGATTCCCTTGAACAGTACCTGCCTCCCGAGGATACCTACCCCCCGCTGATCCACCAGGCCATGCGTTACAGCCTTTTTGCCGGGGGCAAGCGGCTGCGGCCCGTGCTGGTTTTGTCGGCGGCGGAAATAGTTTCAGGGGAGAGCAGGCATGTCCTTCCCGCCGCGTGCGCCCTGGAACTGATTCATACCTATTCCCTGATCCACGACGACCTGCCTGCCATCGACAATGACGATTTCCGGCGGGGCAGGCCGACCAGCCACTGCGTATACGGCGAGGCTATTGCCGTACTGGCGGGGGACGCCCTCTTAACCCTGGCCTTTGAACTTCTTACCTGCGAAGATATGGAGCAGCATATCCCGGCCGACAGGCTTCTTCAGGCCGCCCGGGAAATCGCCCGGGCATCGGGAACCATGGGGCTGATCGGCGGGCAGGTCATGGATATCCTGACCACGGATAAAGATATGGACGGTTCCACCCTTGAATATATCTATCTTAATAAAACAGGCGCGTTATACCGTGCGGCAGTCAGGGCGGGCGCAATCCTGGCCGGCGCCGGCGCCAATGAACTTCTTGCGCTGACCGGATTTGCCGAACACCTCGGCCTGGCTTTTCAGATCAAGGACGACCTGCTGGACATAGAAGGCGAGGAAGCGAGGCTGGGCAAAGCTACGGGCAGCGACCTGAAAAACAAGAAATTCACCTACCCGGTCCTGTTCAGCATTGAAAAAGCCAGGCAAAAAGCGGCCCAGTCGATATCCGCGGCAAAAGACAAATTGACCGTCTTTGATGAAAGGGCTGATTTTATGCGCAGGCTGGCTGATTTTGTAATCAACAGGGATTTTTAAAAAAAGCATCAAAAGAGTCGGATGCCTTTTTAAAATACCGCTATTCAGGCTGTATGCATAAAAGTGCGTTTTTTATCTTTAAGGTGAATATTTGCGGGTTTTGGGCCGTTTGTGATATAATATTAATCGTATATTAAAGGTAAGTGATTCAGTATCCTAGTCGGGGATATCTTTTTTGAAGACGGGCCTAAAAATCCGTCGAGGGCACATCGATGAAGTTCCTGGTGCTGGCTACCAGCGCCCAGCCGGGGGCTGGTACTGGGAGTTAAGGTAGTGGGGCGAGCTGCAATGGCATGCGGGCGTTGACCCCGCTACCGTGGAGACCCAAGTTTGTGGGGATGCCGGCCTGTTCAGGGCCTGCTTAACTATGGCTTGGGGTGTGAACCTGCATGTGGTAGGAAGCTGCGTGCAGTGTAGCCTGCCTTGAGTGGCAGCGGTGGATGCCGTTTAAAAAAGCTGCTGTGAGTATGGGCCCGTGCCCGGCGTGCTTAAGGCTGAAACCGTTGGTGCAATAGAGGCTAGAGAAAGACCACCCGCGGAGGAAAACTCCTAGGCTGATCGGTAAACACCGGGACAGCACGGGGATTAGAGTGTGGACTAAGTGGTAATTCAGTCCTGAGCTTTGCTCAGAGGCGGGCTGAAAGGGAAACCACCGGTTTGGCGACAACCGGCGCCCCACCTGGGAAAACCTACTGGACCTAAGCCACAATATTTACCCGTGCTGTTATCACTTACCCTCCTCTTAGAGGACGGTATTGTTCCCATGAGTAAAAAGAGATCATCCGTTTCCGGACGGTATGCTTTGTTGGTAGGGGCAACCTCATTTATTTTGGCGGTTGCCTTTTTCTGGTTATCTGACATAATTGCCGTAAAATTAAAAAGTTTGCTGTTATCCTTTCTTTTTTTAGTTATAATTATTATGATTGGAATTCTGGCGGATATCGTCGGGACTGCCGTGACAATCGCCTCCGAAGCGCCCCTTCACGCCAGGGGTTCCAAAAAAATACCCGGGGCACAGGAAGGAATCTATCTGATCCGCAATTCCGACCGGGTAGCCAACATCTGCAACGACGTCGTGGGCGATATTGCCGGAACGTTAAGCGGCGCCATAGGCATCTCCCTGATTATCCAGGCGATCGTTATCTGGCCGCAGGGCAGCCGGCTGCTGATGAACCTGCTCATGGCCGGGACAATTGCAGCCGTCACAATCGGCGGGAAAGCCATGGGCAAGAGACTGGCCGTTAGGCAGGCCAATAAGATCATCTTTCTCGTTGCCAGAGCGCTGGTAACCTGGAAAAAGTATACGCGGGCTCCTTTTTCAAAGGCAATCAGGCGTGCGGAATGAACTGTGCCGCTGAAGCGGCGCCAGCAGCAAGATGAAAATTCAACAATAAAGGGAGGTCAATGCCTTAAGTGCGATTTTGAGCCTTCATTCAAAGAACGAGAGAACCCGAGGAAAAGCGAGGGAAGTGTTTGAGGCGCGTAGCGCCGATTTTTGACCGAGCCCGAGGGTGAATGAGTTCGTACAAGTATAAGAGGCGAACATGAGCACGTAGGTAGTTGACCTCCCTGATGCAAATTAATTTTAAGGAAAGACAGGTTGTGTGAAGCGTTGGGTCAGGTTTTATCCAAAATTGAATCTCCCCGTGACCTAGACGGTTTATCGATAACGGAACTCAACCAGCTGGCCGGGGAAATAAGGCAGCAGATTATTGAAACTGTTTCCACTAACGGCGGTCACCTGGCGCCCAGCCTTGGTGTGGTCGAACTTACAATTGCGCTGCACCGCACTTTTAAAACACCCGAGGACAAAATAATCTGGGATGTGGGACACCAGTGCTACGCCCATAAAATAATTACCGGCCGCCGCCAGGAATTCAACACGCTCCGGCAGTTCAAAGGCTTGAGCGGTTTTCCCAACCCCGGAGAAAGCGAACATGACGCCTTTACTACCGGCCATAGCAGCACGTCCATTTCAGCCGCCCTCGGAATGGCTCTGGCCAGGGATCTTTCGCACAAGAAAAATTTCGTGGTGGCGGTAATCGGGGACGGAGCGATGACCGCTGGAATTTCCTTCGAGGCGCTCAACCACGCCGGACACTTAAAGCGCGATTTGATCGTCGTCTTGAACGATAACGAGATGTCCATAGCCCCGAATGTCGGGGCGCTTTCAAGATATTTGAGCCGCTTGCGCACGGACCGCAAGTATTCGCGCAGCAAGGAGGAGATCGAACAGCTTCTCCTGAAAATCCCCAGCGTTGGGCCAAGGGTGGTCCATGCGGTGGAGCGAATCAAGGATTCCTTAAAATACCTGATGATGCCGGGAATGTTTTTCGAAGAGCTTGGTTTTACATACCTGGGCCCCGCTCAGGGGCACAACATCGCGGATCTGCTTAAAATTTTTGAGCAGGCCAGGGCTACCCGCGGCCCTGTACTGGTTCATGTGCTTACCCGCAAGGGGAAAGGTTATGCGCCGGCAGAGGCCAAAGCAGACAAATTCCACGGCGTCGGACCGTTTTCAGTTGATACGGGACTGGCTGACTCCAAAGGGTCGGCGCCCAGCTACACGGATGTTTTCGGGCAGACCCTGGTCCAGTTGGCTAAAGAAGACGACCGGATCGTGGCCATCACGGCGGCTATGCCGCTGGGTACGGGGCTTGCGGAATTTGCCAGGGTTTTTCCGGAAAGATTTTTTGACGTGGGAATTGCCGAACAGCACGCCGTTACTTTCGGAGCCGCACTCGCTTCCGAGGGCTACAGGCCGGTTGTCGCCATCTATTCAACTTTTTTACAGAGGGCTTATGACCAGGTGCTTCACGACGTCTGCCTGCAAAAATTGCCGGTTACCCTGGCTCTTGACCGGGGAGGCCTGGTCGGCGAGGACGGACCTACCCACCACGGTACTTTTGATTACGCATACTTACGCCCGATGCCCGGCATGGTCGTAATGGCCCCCTCAGATAAAGGTGAGCTGCGCCACATGCTCAAAACAGCCATTTATTCCAACGGCCCGGCGGCAATCCGCTATCCCAGGAGCGCCGGCAGGGGTATGTCCCTTGAAGATGACCCCGCCCAGATTCCGATCGGAAAGGCGGTAGTGCTGCGCGACGGCAGGGATGTTGCGCTGGTCGCTGTCGGAAGCATGGTAGAAGTGGCGCTGGAGGCTGCGCAGGAACTTGAACAGCAGGGGGTCAGCACAGCCGTAATCAATGCCCGGTTTGTCAAACCCCTGGACGAAAACTGCATTTCCGGTTATGCAGCCAGAACCAGGCTGCTGATCACCCTTGAAGAACATGTCCTGCAGGGAGGATTCGGCAGCGGTGTGCTGGAAATGCTAAACTCATTGGAAATACCCGATCCCAGAGTGCTTTGCTTTGGCATCGGCGACACTTTTGTGGAGCACGGGAAACGCGATATCCTGCTTGCCCGGCACAACCTTACCCCGGACAGCGTTATTGAAGCGGCCTTAAGCCACCTTGGCGTACGGGGTAAAGGCAGAAAACTGGTCAGGCTTAAATCCTTAAAAAGGGAGTAGGCGGTATGGGTAGCCCCAAAATGAGGCTGGACGTTCTCCTGGTCAATAAAGGTTTTTACGAGAGCAGGGAGAAAGCGAAGGCCTGCATTATGGCCGGGCAGGTCCTGGTCGGGGGGCGGCGGGTGGACAAGGCCGGCTTGCTCGTCAGCTCCGAGTCAGGCGTGGAAGTTTTGGGGAAGCAGCGCTACGTTAGCCGCGGCGGTTTAAAGCTTGAAAAGGCATTGCGGAGTTTCATGATCGATTTGAACGGCGCTGTTGTCCTTGATGTCGGCGCTTCCACCGGCGGATTTACTGATTGCGCCCTGCAAAACGGGGCCAGCCTTGTTTATGCAGTGGACGTCGGCTACGGCCAGCTGGACTGGAAGCTGAGGAACAGCCCAAAAGTGGTTGTCCTTGAGCGTACGAACATACGCAGCCTTTCAAGGAAAGATTTATCCGTCATTCCTGATTTTGCGGTAATTGATGTCTCATTTATCTCCTTAGCCAAGGTGCTCCCTAAGATAACAGAACTGACCGTGCCTGAGGCACGCGGGGTAGCTTTAATCAAACCTCAGTTCGAGACGGGCAGGGAGAAAGTCGGCAAAAACGGTGTTGTTAGAGATCCGCAGGTCCACCGTGAGGTTATCCTGAAGGCCTGTATTGCTCTTGAAGAACTTTCCTGGGGGGTTCTGGGCATCGATTACTCACCAATCAAGGGACCGAAGGGAAACATTGAGTTTCTGGCCTTTTTTAAAAAGAGCGCTGCTTCAATCTCCGATCTGCCGAAGGAAGCCGGAAGGGTTGCAGGGAAAGCCGCAGCCAGCTCCTTTGACCATCATAACATTTGAGGTGACTTAAATGAAAACCATCGGCCTCGCAGTAAACATGAAAAAAGAAAATGCAGTCGTCCTTGTCGAGAAAATCATTGACCTGATCGAAAAGCAGAACTGCAGCGTGGTCATGCCGGAAACTACCGCGGCAGCCCTTGGTTTGCCAAAATACGGCTGGCCGACGCAGGATCTGGCGAAAACAGACTGTCTGGTCGTCCTTGGCGGAGACGGCACTCTGCTTGGCAGCGCCAGGAAAGCCGCTCCCAGCGGGACCCCCATGCTGGGTGTAAATATGGGCAACCTGGGGTTTTTAACGGAAGTGGACGCTCCTGAACTTACCGAGGCCCTCGAAAAACTTATCCGGGACGAGTATGTGATTGAGGAACGGATGATGCTTGACGCCGGAGTTTACCGCAACGGCGCCCTGGTCTGGCAGTCGCTGGCCTTGAATGATACAGTAATCAGCAAAGGCGCCTTCGCACGCCTGATTTATCTTGAAACCCTGGTCGATGAAGAATATATAACCACCTACCCCGCAGATGGATTGATCATCGCCACACCAACAGGATCCACCGCCTATTCCCTTTCCGCAGGCGGCCCGCTGGTGACCCCCAACCTGGAACTGATGCTGGTGACGCCAATCTGCCCCCATTCACTGTGGGCAAGGCCCCTGGTCATCGGAGCGGAAAGCAAGGTCAAAGTTATCATAATGTCCGAGCTTGACGAGATCATGCTGACCATGGACGGCCAGTACGGTTTCAAGCTCCAGAAGAAAGATACTCTGATAATCAGCAGATCGCCCCACAGGGCTAAATTCATCCGTCTTAAGCCACCCAGGTTTTTTTACCTGCTGCGCGAAAAACTAAGCGAAGCGGACCGCAATAATACAAATATATTAAGGAGCAGGTGACTAGTGAAGGTCAGGCGGCAGAAAAAAATTGTGGAGATCATCTCCCAGAAAAAAATCCAAACTCAGAAAGAGCTTGCCGACATCCTGCGTCTTTCAGGCTTTGAAGCAACCCAGGCCACCGTATCCCGGGATGTCCGGGAACTCGGCCTGATCAAGGCGCCCTCGGAAAAAAATACGGTCCGCTATACCCTGCCGGGAACACCTGCGCCCGTGCAAAGCGACAACCGTCTGAAACGTTCCTTCAAGGATTCCGTGGTCAGCCTTGACCACAGCGAGAACCTGATTATCATCAAAACCCTTCCCGGCGAGGCGCAGGGGGTTGCTTCGGCCGTTGATCAGGCCGGCTGGCCGGAAATCGTGGGCACAATCGGCGGCGACGACACCATCCTTGTAATTGCCAAGCTCAAGCGGTACCTGCCGGTCCTACTAAAACGCTTCAACCAGCTTGTCAGGGGGTGAACAACCCTGCTGCTCTCCATGGATATTCAGGATTTTGGCCTGATTGACAATGCCAGTGTGGAATTTTCCCCGGGCTTGAATGTTCTTACCGGGGAGACGGGCGCGGGAAAATCAATTGTCATCGATGCCCTGCAGATGGCGCTGGGCCACCGCGTTTCAACGGATTTAATCCGCACAGGCAGGGAAAAAGCCAGGGTGACGGCCATCTTTGAAATAGGCGGCCTGCCCGACCTTATAGGTTTGCTTTCCGGGCTGGACATCGAGCCCGGGGAAGACGGGACCCTGCTTTTAGCGCGCGAGATCAGCAAAACCGGCCGCAACATCTGCCGTTTAAACGGACAGGCTGTTCCTTTAAACCAGTACAGGGAGATAGGGTCCTGCCTGGTGGATTCTTTAAGCCAGCATGAGCAGCATTCCCTGCTTAGCCCCCAGTACCAGCTTAACCTGCTGGACAGTTTCGGCGGTCCGGGCGCGGCAGGCCTGCGAAAAAAAATAGGACAGATCTACACTTCCTGGCGTTCGGTCAAAGAACGCCTGCTTGCTCTCCAGGAAGGCGCCAGGGAAAGGCTGCGCCGGCTGGAAATGCTGCGCTTCCAGATTGAAGAAATCGACCGGGCTAAACTTTCTCCGGAAGAGGACGAAATTCTAAAGAGGGAACATAGTCTTTTGGTTAACGCTGAAAAAGTCCTCTCCCTGGCCGGCGAATGCTGCAGCCTGCTCTGCGGCGGTGATGGGCCGTATCACTGCGTTACTGAACTTCTCAGCAAGGCCAGGCAGTCCCTGCTTTCCTTAAGCCGTTTGGACGATTCGGTCAAACCGCTTCACGACGTCGTTGAAGATGCCCTGTACCAGATGCAGGATACCGGCCGCCAGCTTTCCGCTTACCGGGACAATATTCACAGCGACCCGGAGCAGTTGAAGAATGTTGAAGAAAGGTTATTTTTAATCAGGGATCTGAAGCGAAAGTACAGCGACAGTATTGCAGGCGTGCTGGAATACCGTGATCAGGCAGCCGTCGAAATTGAAGCTCTGGAGAACAACGAGGACAGCGCCGCGGCCCTGGAAAAGGATGCAGCCCGGCTGGAAGAGGAATGGCTTGCATCAGCCCGGGAGCTATCAAAGACCCGCAGGGAAACTGCCCGAAAATTGAAAGAGCAGGTCAAAGCGGAACTAGCCTCCCTGGAAATGGGAAAAGCAGATTTCCTGGTTTCCTTTGAGGACAAACCCGGTTTTTCCGCCTCCGGGCTGGAGAAAATAGAATACCTGATCTCCCCTAATCCGGGTGAGCCCTTAAAACCGCTGACCAGGATTGCATCCGGGGGGGAACTCGCCCGTGTGATCCTGGCGCTGAGGACAATACTGGCTAGGCTGGGCGGCATGCCAACCCTTGTTTTCGACGAAGTGGACACCGGCATTGGAGGTAGGACACTGCAGTCGGTGGCGGAAAAACTTTCCGAACTGGCGGCGGGCGGCCAGGTAATCTGCGTCACCCATGCGGCGGTAATCGCAGCCCGCGCCGACACACACTTCCACATTGCAAAGGAAGGCGACGACTCCCGCACGGCGATACGCATAGAACCCCTGGGGGAGGAAAGGCGGGTCCAGGAACTGACCCGGATGTTGTCGGGCAGCGAAGACGGGCTGGCCAGCGAGTACGCCCGGCAGATGCTCGAGGACGCCGGCAGGCTGTGACAGGAATAATTTCAGCGTAATACTAAAAAACCTTGTACCCCACTTTAATTTCAAACCGGAAGTGAGCTCAAATGAATTTTAGAAAAAGGCCGGCTGCCATAGCTGTGCTCGCCGCCTTGTTACTGGTTTGCCTGTTCTTAACTTCCAGGGGACCGGTCAGCTTCTTAAACATCAGCAATGCCGCAAACGGCAGCAGTTCTGAAACAACCAAAATGATCCAGTGGGCGAATGATGTAAAACCCGTCTTTGACGAACTGGGGGATGCCACGGAAACTTTAAACGCAGGCGATCCGGATAAAAGCCTCGGCCAATTGAAAACAGTTTCCGCCGACCTGGATAAAATAATCTGCTCCGCTAAGGACGTTCATCCCACACCGGAAACATCCGTCAATTTCAACAAGCTTCTTCTGGATCTGGGCAATTACAAGGCGGGAGTCGATCTTTCAATCAGGGCTCTTGAGGAATACCAGCGGGGCAACTATGCCGTTTTCACAGCCCTGAAAACTGAGGCATCAAACCTGATCAGCCGGGTAGAATAGGTCACCTGATCGTTTTTAATGAATACATAGGGAATACATAAGTCCAGCTAACTGCCGTCAAACTTTTTTTAAAAGTGATTATTGACAGCACCGATATAAAAGCCCATGAAAAGCCTTCCCGGGAAAAAAGCACATCGGGCGCTTCTTTCGGGCGCCGCACCGCCTCTACCGGGGAAAGCAAAATGTATTTCGGCTATAAACTTTACCTGTCAGCCGTAAACACCTTTATAGGACCGGTACCTGTCGCCGCCAGGGTAGCGCCGGCCAACTGCTCGGATGTAGATGTAGATGAAGAGATTGCTCCAAAGCTAATGAAGGAAACCTGCGATTTTCATGAATCCGTTCTAGAATATAAGCCATTTTATTACCTCTTGGATGCCGCCTATGACTCAATTTCAATATACATTCAAGCAATTGAGCAATAAGGGCAGGCAATTATCAAATTAAACCGCCGGGGCCATGAAAATACTTCTCTTGAATACACCGATGAAGGTACACCTTATTGCCCCGCTGGGAATCCAATGTTTTACCCGGATACAGCTTTACAAGAAGGGGACGTGGTTGCTCGATAGTCTGGTTCCCCACCCCTACGCCAAAAAGATACCGTTTTTATTTTGGCTTTTCGACCACTGCCGCAAGATGCACTTGTGGGCAAGCAACCTGGTGGCCATTCACGCAGTTAAGCAAAGCGGGTTGGAATACCCACTCTTTTACGCCCTTTGGGACAATACCCGCACGAAATTTGAGTTGTCCCTGGAGATGCTCAAGGACCTAAGAGCAGCCCTGCCGGAAAAGCCCAGCTGTGGGTGAGCATGGACCGCTGGTACTTCAACAAGGATTTTCTTTGGACCCTGGAGGGTTTATCCCACGACTGGGTGACCAAGGCCAAGCGGAACACCGTGCTTTACCGCCTGGAACGGGGTAAAAAAAGACCGTTACGTCCGGGTTAACGCCCGGCAGCTCTTAAAGAAGTACCACTCTTTCCTGGCGATAAGGTTATATAAAGAGCTTTTTGCTTTGTAAGCTTTTTTTGTTTTTTAGTCATTTGCATGAACAACCAGGCCTATGTGATAACTTAAACTTTTCAACCGGTTTCTTAACTCGATGCCCCTTCTTCTTTAGCAGAGAAAACATAAAAGTTTGAGATCCTGGCAATGGGGGATTCCTACCCCCCCATTCTATTTGGTTCTAAACCGTAAGACTTAAAAATTTCTTCTATTTCCTCTAACTTTTTATCAGAGTACCATTCCCCCACAGCAAACGGGTACTCCAGGCCTAATAATCTGTAGCTCTGTCCAGCCCATGGATGGAAAGGAAGAATGTCAACCTTTTTTAAACCTAGCGAGGAAATAAATTTAGCAGTATCCTTCAAATTTTCTTCTGAATCATTGCCTTCCGGAATTATTGGAACACGTATTTTTATTTCTACCCCTTCCCTCTCAATTATCCGCCTGGCGTTTTCTAGTATAAGTTCGTTTGATACCCCGCTAAATCTCTTGTGTGCTTTGGGATCCATATGTTTAAGGTCAAAAAGAACAACATCAGTATAATCAAGTATCTCATTTAAAATTTCCCATTTTACGTAGCCACAGGTATCGAGAGCGGTACCTATTCCTTTTTCTTTGGCTGTCTTAAGTAAAGCAAGACAAAAATCGGGTTGTGCCGTTGGCTCTCCCCCCGACACTGTTATTCCTCCGCCAGAATTTTCATACATTGGGCGATCCTCTTCAACTTCTTTCATTACCTCGTCTACTGTCATGAAATCACCAGAGACAATAAAAGCACCTTCAGGACATTCC
>LDZT01007003.1_pt1 | contig 12444 bp, 14 predicted proteins | sample 615521 | NCBI WGS metagenome assembly LDZT01 (sample SAMN03408292, study PRJNA278302) | terrestrial metagenome | isolation source: oil reservoir sample SB1 | place: USA: Alaska, North Slope, Schrader Bluff formation | collected 2011-09
GAGCACCCCGCTGCCAAGATGATGGTCGAGATCGCAAAGACCCAGGATGACGAAGTCGGTGACGGAACCACCACAGCAGTCGTCGTCGGCGGCGAACTCCTAAAGAAGGCAGAGGATCTTCTTGAGCAGGATGTTCATCCGACAGTCATCGCTCAGGGATATCGTCAGGCAGCAAATAAAGCACAGGAGATCTTAAAGGAGATCGCCTTTGACATCAAACCGGGCGACACAGCGATCCTTACCAAGATCGCAGAGACCGCAATGACCGGAAAGGGCGCAGAATCTTCAAAAGAGAAACTCTGTGGACTCATTGTAAAAGCAATCACCATGGTCACCGATGAGGACGGAACCGTCGACACCGAGAATGTCAAGATCGAGAAGAAGGTCGGCGGCTCAATCGACGATTCCGAGATCATCGAAGGCATGATCATCGACAAGGAACGTGTCCACTCAGGCATGCCAAAACTCGTCAAAGACGCTAAAGTGCTCCTATTAAACGCAGCAATCGAATTCAAGAAGACCGAAGTTGATGCAGAGATCAGCATCACAAGCCCGGATCAACTCCAGATGTTCCTTGATGAAGAAGAGAAGATGATCAAGACGATCGTCAACAAGGTCATCGCATCCGGTGCAAACGTTGTCTTCTGCCAGAAGGGTATCGATGACATTGCCCAGCACTACCTTGCAAAGGCAGGTATCTTCGCAGTCCGCCGTGTCAAGAAGTCCGACATGGAGAAACTTGCACGTGCAACCGGTGCAGCCCTCGTCTCATCCATTGATGCAATCTCAACCGAAGAGCTCGGCAAAGCAGGCAGGATCGAAGAGCGGAAGGTTTCAGGTGAAGAGATGATCTTTGTTGAGGAGTGCTACAATCCAAAAGCAGTCTCGATCATCGTCAAAGGCGGGACCGACCATGTCGTCGACGAACTTGAGCGTGCAATCGAAGATGCACTCCGTGTTGTCGGCGTTGTTGTTGAGGACAAAAAGGTCGTTGCAGGCGGCGGGGCTCCGGAGATTGAACTCTCACTTCGTCTCCGTGACTACGCATCCAGCGTCGGTGGCCGTGCACAGCTTGCTATCGAAGCATTCGCAAGCGCACTTGAGATCATCCCAAGAACCCTCGCAGAGAACGCAGGACTTGACCCAATCGATATGCTCGTCGATCTCCGTGCAGCTCATGAGCATGGCAAGAAGACCTTCGGTCTCGATGTCTTCGCAGCAAAAGCCGCAGACATGAAGGCAGCAGGTGTTGTCGAACCTCTTCGTGTCAAGACCCAGGCAATCTCCTCAGCAGCAGAAGTCGCTGTCATGATCCTCAGAATCGACGACGTCATTGCCTCATCCGGAAAGGGTGGCGGAATGCCAAGCGAGGAAGAGATGGCTGCAATGGGCGGTATGGGCGGTATGGGCGGAATGCCCGGCATGATGTAAGATCCCAACTACAACCCCATTTTACAGAATATCATATCACCCTCTTTTCAGGAGGGGTACTTTTTTCTTCTTGTGCGTCTTCAATCTCTTTTATGAAGACCGGATTCATCTATACCAAATATAAGACAGATTGTTACCATTGTCATGCAGACGCCGATCAGGTGATCAAAGTGGTGCCCCAGCAGGCACAGGTCATCTGTTCGAACTGCGGTGCAACAAGGGTCTTCATCCCCCGCATCCATGAGGTGGGTTCAACCGGATCATTCACCCCGATATCCTGTTATGATGTCTGGAACCTTGAGCCGACAGCGGAATGCAGAAACTGCCATACAACAGGAGCCCATGACCTCTTTGTCGGGTGTAACCATTTCACAGTCCGGTGCAGGAATTGCGGGTTCACCCAGTTTTACAAGTTCAATCTCCAGTATATCGGCAAATGCGACATCGAAGAGGAGATCTGCGATCCGGTGATCCGATAAATACAGGATTATTCAAAGAGGAACGATAACGGCCGAACGTCAGAACAGCCCGGATCAGATGAGTTCATCCGCATAGCTCGGGGTCACAATGCATATCATGATCAAACCATCGGGCCCGGATGATGAATCTTCTTCATAGGGAGAAAAGGAGGGGGAAAGATCAGAAACCGCTCAATCTGAGAACCATGCCAAGGGTAATTCCGGTGATTGAAACGGTGATTGACAGAAGTCCAAGGATAAAAAGGTTCATCACAGCTTCTGAAGAAACCGGAAAGTCTGTCTGGTTCATCATGAGCCTACGCACCCTCCGTGAAGGCCGTACCTCAGCAGTTATCACAGGTTTGGCCGGTTTTATTCGGATTGTCATGACGTCACCTCCAGATGAGTATGTGAGTATACTATCCCTGAACATATTTTAGAGTTTCGTTCATGCCAATATTTGAGAATCATTTTTTATTATAATTTCGGGATAGAGCCCCCTTCAAGGCTTTCAATACCCAAAATAGCTTCTCAGAAGCCATACTTCGAACGGATTTGGTGAGAACTATTTCCGATAACATGAAATATGAGAGAAGAAAGATACATTTATTTCATCTCAAAAAAACCATCATTATATCTATTGTGTGGACTATTAAGGATGATTGAGCTATCAACACCAGACAATAGCAGAGGAGTTGGAGAGAACACATGACAATACCAGACACAAACGATATTTTTCGTCAGGTTCTTGAAGCAACCCATGACTGGGAATTCCTGCTGGGACCAGACGGGACCTTTTTATATGTATCGCCTTCATGCCAGCGGATCACCGGGTATCCCCCCGAAGATTTTCTGAAGGATAAAAATCTCTTCATCAGAATCGTCAAATCCGAGGATCTTGATGCAGTAAAGACAGCCCTTGCTGTGCGGGAGAGAGAAGAGAAGGAGGTAAAGTTCCGGCTCAAACATAAGAACGGGAGTGAGCGGTGGGTTGGACTCCTCTGCACGATTGCGAAGGATACAGATGGCAAACTGCTTGGAACCCGATGCAGTGCACGCGATATGACACTTGAGATCAACCGGAAGATGAAACAGGATACCTTTGTGGTTACAGAAGTTACCCGGATGATCGCCAACCTCAAAAAAGCCGCCAGGGGCGACACCTCATTCAATCTCCAACCCGCTCCATCAGATGAGGATACAAAGAATTTCGCCTCTTTGATCGCACGAATAGATAAAAGCCTGGCTACTCTCAAAGGATCGCTTGACGGTTTGATGGGAGATATAAAGATGATGATGCATGGTCTGACCGAGGGTAACTTTGAGATCCGCGCAGACACAGGGCGGTACGAGGGAGATTTTCAGGAATGCATGGTTGGAATAAACGGCATGCTCGATGCAGTCACAAAACCCGTTCACGAAGCAATGCGTGTCTGCGGCTCATTTGCACAGGCAGACTTCTCTGCGAAATTCGATGCAAATATCCAGACAAAAGGGGAATGGGAAGAATTCAGGAAATCCCTTGACCGGATGGGGAAGGTCCTCAATAATACCGTAAAAGAGATCACCCGTGTCGCAAGCGCATTTGCTGACGGCGACTTCACCGCCCATATCGATGAGAAACTCAATGTCCGCGGAGATCTTATTGCCGTGAAGAATGCCTTAAACAAAGTCTCAATAGATGTCTCGCGCCTCATTGCAGGATCAAACCGGCTGATGGAGGCGATGGTGGAGGCGGCGAACGAAGCCGAGACGAGCATCGACGAAGTTTCTACCGGCACCCAGCAGATCGCAAAGAGTACCGGGAACGTAAGCGGCCATATCGAGAAGGCAACAGAATCCGCCCAGCAGGTTCTTCAGGCGATGGAAGATCTCTCCGCAGCCGTCCAGGAAGTTACCGCAAGTGCAGAATCTGTTGCTATACTCTCACGAAAAGCCGATGAACAGTCTCAGGAAGGAACAAAAATAGCCAGGCGGGCAGATGCGGGTATGGCCGAGATCACTACCGCAACCGCCGAAATCGATGGGATCATCAGGGATATCAACACCCAGATGGCCGAGATCGGAAAAATCGTCGGTGTCATCTCGGATCTGGCCAACCAGACGAATCTGCTCGCACTCAATGCAGCAATCGAGGCCGCCCGTGCCGGTGATGCCGGACGCGGGTTTGCGGTTGTTGCTGCCGAAGTCAAAGCCCTTGCAACTGAATCGCGATCCTCTGCCGAGCATATCACCGAGATGATCGGGAACCTCAGATCCGGCGCAGAAAAGGCTTCAAATGCCATGAAGACTGCAAATAGTGTCGTTAAGGATGGATCTGACCAGATGCAGCAGACGATCCTTGCTTTCAATGAGATCGTTGATTCGGTCGGAAAGATCTCACGAAGTATCGAGGAGGTTGCAAGTGCAACAGAAGAACAGGCAGCCACCGTTGAGGAGATCACCGCAAGCATCCATGAGGTCGCTGCCCTGATGGAGAGGACTGCTCAGGAAGCAGGCGACACCGCAGCCAGTACAGAAGAGGTATCTGCAAGTATCGATGAGGTCGCCAGCATGGTGGCACGGGTCACCGAGATCTCTCAGGAGACCCTTGAAGCAAACAGGAAATTCAAGGTAACCTGAATACCCAACCTCTCCTTTTTCTTCAGTATTATTCACATAGTTCTTCTGACAACTCCACCAGCACCTCCTGCATCAGGAGCATCCGCTGCACCGGAATAGTGCAGCATGCCGGGGAGAGGATGATCCGCTCCCGAACACTCTGAGAGGGGAGAATCCCCTCTCCCTCAAGCTTAAAAGCGAGATCCATCTCATTGGGAATGGTATTATCAGAGCCCATAATCATTCTTCACCACCTCAGACAGGAGTGTCAATCCCGAATATGTAGGGTTTGGCAACGCAGAGGGGTCTCTTGTTGCCGTTTGAAACAATCTCACCGCCATTGACAATGATCAGCTCACCCTGCCTGAAGAGGAACGCGGCTTTTCCATCTGCAATAATATTCACCATACTTAATACCTCGTATACCTTCTCCGAGCCCAAAAAAAGAGCTATGGCGCTCATATACCAGCACCTTCCCGGGAACAGGAGATGATTGATGTTCGTGAATTAACGAACTATACAAATATAGACGAACCAATACTATTTATACTCATCCTTTGGAGCAGAGTCAGGATAAAAAAAAGATGCGAGAATGGAAGAGATTATTGCTCTTCCCGATCCATTTTAATCGCTTTTTTGGGGCATTCCTGAGCACAGATCCCGCATCCCTTACAATACTCGAGATCTATCTCATGGTCTTCATTGATGCAGCCATCAGGGCAGTACATGGCACAAAGTCCGCATGCATTGCATGCTTCACGGTCGACCACGGGCCGGAATGTCCTCCATGAACCAGTCTTTCCGGCAGCCCCCTCTGTTGGCCTGCTCATTGCAACGGGGTCGGTCATAGAATCAGCTCCTTGTAGGCAGCTTCTGCCGCCTTCACATTCCTCTCATCTGAAAACATATCCCGGATGGCAGCCTCAGCTGATTCGCGTGATACGACCCCCATCCTTGCAAGCGCTCCGAGAACCGGAGTATTTAATATGGGGTTTCCCGATACAACGAGATCGACTGAGAGTGCAATCCCGGTGAGATCAAGAGTAATAACCCTGACACCGGGGAGATCGATCGGGTGGGGGCTGTTGATCAGTACGGTTCCACCCTGCTCAATCCCCTGGAGGACATCAACTGTATCCATGATGCTCGCATCAAGGACGATGATCAGGTTTGGGGATCGGATCTGTGAGTAGATCTTGATCGGCTCGGAATCGATCCTGACAAACGAGGTGACAGGCGCACCCCTCCGTTCCGCACCATAGAAGGGAGCGGCGGTTGCATGCTTCTTATCGAGGAAGGCTGCCATCGCGAGGAGCCGGGCGGCAGTCACCCCGCCCTGCCCGCCGCGGGAATGAATCCTGATCTCAAACATCAGGCATCAACCCCAAACCAGTACTCTTCACCCATCCGCCGGTTCCTGACAAACTCGGCGATATCATCATAGGTGACCTCCTGACCGCCAAGCCCTGCCACCACCGAGAAGATCGAGGCATCACGACACCGGGATTTGATCGAATCGGTGAGCACCCCGCCAAATCCAAACGAGTATCCCCGGTTAAGGATAACGAGATCACGACCCCGGATATCAAGCTCGGGGAACGGCCTGAACCAGCGTACCCGCATGGAACCTGCTTTGACGCCTTCTTTCCTGAGGATATCAACTGCAACTTCTGCCTCCTTCCCGAGCGTACCCATCGAGACGATCAGGATATCAGCATCGTCACAGAGATACTCGTCGGTGGGACCGTATTTCCGTCCGAATCGTCTGGCAAACTCTTCCTCGGCATCCCTGATCACCGAAGGCGAAGCTCTCATCGCTTTCTCCATCTCCCACCTGAATTTGAAGTGATCATTTGGTCCGGTCAGTGCCCCATATCCAGTGGGATTCTCCGTATCTATTTTATGGGGAAGAGCCATCGGGGGGATGTAATCACCAATCTCCACAGTCTCTAGGGACTGCATGATATGCGAGAGGACAAAACCATCAAGATTGACCATCACCGGGAGCAGAATACCGTTATCTTCGGCAATCCGAAATGCCATCAGGGTGGTATCATATGCCTCCTGCACAGTTGAAACAAAGAACTGGAGCCATCCGGTATCCCGCTGGGAGAAGGCATCAGAATGTTCCGCCCAGACATTCCATCCCGGACCGAGGGCACGGTTCACATTTGCCATCACAATCGGGAGGCGGGCTCCGGCTGCCCAGTGGAGCATCTCGTGCATATAGAGAAGCCCATGGGAGCTCGTCGCCGTGAAGGAGCGCACGCCGGTGATGGAAGCACCGATACAGGCGGTCATCGCCGAGTGTTCACTCTCAACCGGGATATAGCGTGCATCCATCTCACCGGCGGTGACGTATTCTGCGATCTGCTCAACAATCTCCGTCTGCGGGGTGATCGGGTATGCTGCAACCACTGCGGGTTTTGCCGCCTTCACTGCAGCCGCCACCGCTTTGTTTCCTGTTGCTACCGTCAGCATTCTCCTGCCTCCTCTTTTGCGAGTTGTGCAATATTCTTCTCTATCGCCTGCTCCAGCTCATTGACTGTCGAATCGGAGATTCCCTTGAACCGCCCCTGTATAGAGAGGTAATCCCTGAGTGGGGCCCGTTTCTTCATTGCACCCTTTGAGGGGGAGCTTATCGAGAGTTCGTCATATTTTCTCTCCCAGAGCACCCAGGAGCCGGTCTTCACCGCAAGCTTTCCCACCGTGACAGACATGTCAGAAGCAATCCGCCATCCGGGGGGGCAGGGGGCAAGAATATGAATAAACGAGGGGCCAGGGGTGGCAAGCGCCGTTTTGACCTTCTCATAGAGATCCTTTGGATATGCAGGGGTTGCAGTCGCCTGGTAGGGTATATTGTGGGCGGTTATGATCCGATCCAGATCTTTCTTCGCATCGGTCTTGCCGCCGGGTGTCGTTGTCGTCCTCGCTCCCATCGGGGTTGCACCTGAACGCTGCATCCCGGTGTTTCCATATGCCTCATTATCATAGCAGATATACAGGAAATCAGTTCCACGTTCAAGGGCACCGGAGAGCGACTGGATCCCGATATCCACAGTACCCCCATCACCGGCATAGACGATGACGTTCGTCTTCTTACCCATGCTCGCAAACGCCTCACTCATCCCTGATGCACATGCCGCTGCCGCTGCAAAGGCAATATTGTATACAGGAACATTAAATGCAGTATTGGGATAAATCCCCTGCAGAATACTGGTACAGCATGCAGGAACAACAAGAACCGTATCCGGACCTGCCGCCTTCAGCACATACCGGAGTGCTAATGATGATGTGCACCCGGCACATGCTGTCGTACATTTTTCAAGGTACTCTTCCTTTGGTATTTCAGCCATCCAAATCAATTACCTGTCTGTATTCATGAATATTGAGCTTTCGGGTTTGGTCATCTCAGCTGAGCCGGGTATACGGGGTGAGGGATGCGGGGAATGAAAGAGGAATACGAAGCGGATGCATACCCGGTGCGATGATCTCAATAACCGGCGAATGGCCCGCTTTACAATTTGCTTTATACATCGGACGGATAAACAATGTCACCCTATCCCCGGGGGAGAGTACCGGATCCTGATCGGGGGGTGCCGGTGAAGAGATGGAAAAGTAATGATATGTTGGGAGGGGTGTATAGAGAGGATCATTTGGAGCTATGGTCTCGTAGGCATTCCTGCCGATCAGGTTGATCGTTGCCATCCGGAGATCCACTGGATCGGAACCCGAAAGAAGGCGGATTGGAACGAGGATCCCTTCAGCATCTCTGAGATCATCATTCAGATCGACTGCATAGATCGAACCGGCAGTGACGAGTCCTGATCCTGCTCTGGACATACCCTTATGCACCTCGGTTCGTGTACCATCAGAGAGGGTCATACCTGCACTGATGATCACATGAGAGAAAACCGCCCCAACCACCACAAACGCAATCAGGACAATTGCAGCTTCAAGTCCGGTGATGGCATCATCCACCGAAGCCCACCTCATGATAATTATTCGCAACGAGTGTTTCGGGCACCCCACACCGGACATTGAGAGGAGAGCCCCATGGTGGGTGGATGGTGAGTGTAAATTCTGCTCCTGAAGAGAGGGCGGCAGGAGTGATCGAGAGCTCTACCTGCACTATCTCGTCCTCCGAGAGGAGAGTATCGCCCTCCATCTCTGTAAGCCATGAAAGTTTCACATCAGATGGAGGAACATCATATATCCCCTCAGATGTCAGAAGCGTGTACCTGATTCCCGATGCGGGGATTGCTTCGCCGATCACCTCGCATGAGAATAGTACTCTTTTGAGGCAACTGCCCGAATTATCCACCTGCCCGACGACTGACCCCATGACCATCACTGCGGTGGGAGATCTCCCGCCATCACGTACCACCTCTTCCACCTTACTGGAAGAGGAGAAACCAGCTCCAAGAATCACAAATGAGAATACCGCGGCAACCACAACAAACGCGATCAGGACGATTGCTGCCTCAAGCCCTGAAAAGCCATCATTATCTGCCATAGTGATCATCAAGCCGGATGATATCATCCTCTCCGAGATACTCCCCGATCTGCACCTCGATCATCTCAAGAGGGATCTTCCCCTGGTTTTCCAGCCGGTGGACGGCACCGGCACGGACAAATGTCGATTCTCCCTGTGTGAGTACCCTGGTACTGCCATCGATCCGGACATGGGCACACCCCGAGACGACGACCCAGTGTTCGCTCCTGTGCTGGTGCTGCTGGAGTGAGAGTGAGGCGCCCGGCTTTACGGTAATACGCTTGATCTTAAAGAACCGCGATTCTTCCAGTACCAGGTAGGCTCCCCAGGGGCGATGGACGAGACGATGCTCTTCAACGGTCCTGTCATGGAGATCAGAGAGAGCCGACACCACCTCGCGGACACGCTCGGTTGCATTCCTATGGCAGACAAGGAGTGCATCGTCGGTATCCACCACAACAAGATCCGAGAGCCCGATAGCTGCAACCCGTTTTCCTTCCGGGTGGATGAATGTACATCCTTTGGAGTCCAGGATGAGGGCTTCACCGACATTGCCGTCTGCATCAGGGCCTGAGGCATCATGCAGGGCAGAGAAGGTACCAAGGTCGCTCCAGGGAACGGTAAGGGGGACAACCGCCACCCTTGATGAATGTTCAAGGAGACCATAATCAACCGAGATTGAGGGGATATCCGGGTAGGCATCAGGCAGATCGGCATCGGCAATCTCCGGTGCATATCTGCTACATTCCTCAAAGAAGAGACGGGGCGTCATCAGGAAGATCCCGGCGTTCCAGAGTGCTCCATCTGCAATAAACTGCCCGGCAGCCACCGGATCAGGTTTCTCATGGAACGCAGCCACCCTATAGCCGTTTGAGACGGGCACACCCGGAGATATATAGCCATATCCGGTATGCGGGCGATCTGGGACAATACCGAAGGTGACGAGATGATCTGTTGCCAGCGGAACTGCACGGGCAACGACCTCTTCCATCCCGGTCCCGATCAGGTGATCGGTCGGATAGATGATAACCGGCTCATCGGGATCGTCTCCGAAGAGGTGCATCCCCCAGGCAATCGCGGGGAGTGTGTTTCTGCCACAGGGCTCGATCAGGATCCGATCATCGATCACTTCGTCCCCAAGCTCTTCAATCTGGTTTTTCACAAGAAACTCGTACTCTGCTCCGGTCACTACAACGATCTCATCGGGGAAAGAGAGGAGACGCGCTCTTGTGTATGCCTGCTGGAAGAGCGTCTCGTCAAAGAGATTGATGAACTGTTTCGGGCACCTGCTGCGGGAGAGCGGCCAGAGGCGGGTACCGCTCCCACCTGCAAGAAGAATCGTCCTGATACCAGATCACCTTTCCAGTACATTCTCAAAGATAAGGGATAATTCTTTTCAATCCAACTTCCGGAAGAGGGTATTCATGCCGAAGGGCCTCCATAGGATTTGCTTCTGATGGCTTCCATGCCGGGTAGAGAGCTGAAAGGACCGATGTTCCCACCCCAAAGAGGAAGCCTATGAGGAGATAGATGAGGCTTGATGGGGCAAGGAGATAGCTCGTATTCTCGAGCATGATCCAGAGCAATGACGTCTCCGCTCTTCAGGGAGTATAGTTTTGGAGAGCGCCTGGAACCGGATTGCTGCCTTCATCGCTTCTTACGTGAATACACGAGTACTCCAATGACGATCACAGCAGAAAGCCCGATAATTCCAATCACCAGAGGAGAGAGGCCCCCATCCTGCTCGGCAACGGGCATCGAACCTGATCGAATCATCACGTGGGTAATCTCCTCGTAGAGGTTCCCGTCATCATCCCGGTACCTGGTGACAAGAGGTACTCTCTCAGTATCGTTTGCAGCAAATGTCACCTCAAACGAGGAGAAGTCATCTGCATCAAGCGCCCCGACAACATAGACACGGAAGGGATCGATCGGCTCTGCCGGCTCCTTTGTTGTCATCACAACCGATCGGGCGGTTTCAAGACCGGCATTTGAGACATCCCCGGTGATCCGGTAGCCACCGGGAGTTGATGAGACCTCCACATTCGAGACGATCGGTTCTGCTATCTTCTTGGCAGTACCCGGTACAACCGGGATGGTGAGAGGTATGGTATGCCGGTTCTGACCATTGCGGTATTCGACATTGAAGGTGAGTTCGCCTTTGCCGGTTGGGGTGACCGAGAACTCCGCATCCTTGCTCTCATCGGATTCAAGGCTTCCGATGAATACATTTGTCGGGACAACATCCGCTATTTCTGTCTGCGGGGTGATCGTGACACCAGAGACTGCATTATCACGCGGGTTTCCAACAGATATGGTGATGGTATCTTTCTTTCCCTCCATGAATGTGTCAGGACGGGTTGTGATCCCGGCTTCAATTGGCGTCTTATCTACCTTCAGTGGAATAGGAAACATCATATTGCCTGTTGGAACAAAATTCAGGGAGAACCTGGGATAAAAGATGCCTTCATCACTTCCAGCACGTATGGTGAAGCTTGTTGTCACGGTATCTCCCGAGCCAAGTCTTCCCATGCCAGTGTAATGGGGGCTCTCAATAACAGAGATGGTCCGGGTCCCCTGGAGATTGATCCTCGAAATCTCGACCGGGGCTGTCCCGGTGTTCTGAATGATGATCGTCACTGTTCCGGTATCATGGGGGAGGAAGACCTCGGGATCGAGTGATACATCTACCACACCAACCTGGGAAGCGGTGCAGGTTCCAACCAATCCCCATGTCAGTGCAATGCTCAGAAGCAGCATGAGTACTATTTTTCTCATCAGAATACCCCGTATGATGCGATGACTACGATCAGATAGATCGCAACCGGAATAATAACTGAGATCCCTGCATCCCGTGCCGTAAGTTTTCGTGCATGTCGGATGCCATAGTACCAGATATTTGCCACCCAGATCATGAAGACAACGGAGAGGAATGTCTGGAGAAGGGTGAAATCCGCCATCACCGGCTGGTTCATGAATGCCTCGACCGCTTCCTCGGCTGCAGCCGGATCCATGATATCACTGATAAACGGGGCAACCACCTGATCGGCGACCATTGCAAGATACGCAATCCCGATACCAGCGGCGGCAATCAGCGGGGCCATCCCATACCCGACTGCTTCGAGCACCTTCTTCATCGAACCTTCACCATGGAAGGCCATGCTGAGCAGGTAGAAGAGAACAGATGCAATGATCCAGATAATAATTCCCCCAAAAAAGCCTCCTAAAGCCCCAAAGATCGCGATGACGCCGCCATACCCTTCGAGGGCAACATCATACATCGGGGCCATAAGAGCGGCCATCTGGTATCCGGCAACTGCCGAGAGTATACTATAGATAAACACTATGCCAAACGGCACCGCAAGTGCCGCCTCCTCATTCGCATGCTCTGCAAAGAACTCATCCGGCCGGAAGAGTGCTGTTATGATTTTTGATGCCATTGCCTGTTCACCACCGGCA
>LDZT01007205.1_pt1 | contig 12402 bp, 9 predicted proteins | sample 615521 | NCBI WGS metagenome assembly LDZT01 (sample SAMN03408292, study PRJNA278302) | terrestrial metagenome | isolation source: oil reservoir sample SB1 | place: USA: Alaska, North Slope, Schrader Bluff formation | collected 2011-09
CCTATCGAAAAATGGGAAATTTCTGAAGAGATTAAAGCTATAAATAATTTTATTGGAGAAAAAATGAGACCTTTGAAGGGTAAGCTAAACAAAAAGTTAGAAGATGAGGATGAAAAGATGAAACAATCTAAGGTCTATACTTTTAGAGAATTCCCGTACTATTTCTTCTCAGCAGAAACGCTAAAAAATTTATTAAAATCTTAACCTACAGTTTGATTAGTATCAGTTATTATTTTTATTCCTAAAATATAAAATTATATCGGTAAACACTAAACAAAAATTAAAATATACAGGTAAATTACTGAATCAAATTATAAACTAATTTATACAATATTTCGAAAAATATCCTTCCAATACAACTAATAAGAAAATACACTTACCAGTATTACTTCTTGATTTGTATGACTTATAGATAGAAAATAGCTAAGCAATGCTAAAGCAGACTAACATAATAATTTTAAATATATCATTCGCTTTTTTACTTACCCCTGTCCCACAAAACACTTTTATTCAAAATCTCTCTGAAAAATCGTGTATATTGTGTCTAATAATTAACATAGTAAATTATATTATTTGCTTTAACAATACTTACTATAGTTAAAAAGTTTCATTATAAAAGATTTTGTAAGACTAATATCTTTCAAAAAATTTGTGGGAAAGGCTGATTTAATGCAAAATTATATCAACCTTCCCCTCTCTCTTCTCACTTGTCTAGCTTGATATCTCTTCTTCCACAATCATATCAAGCTCTTGATCAGAAAGAATATTTTTAAGGATTATGCCTCTGCTCTTAACTTTTTCTAAAATTTTTGTTATCTGCTCATCTGTAGCGCTAAGTCCTTTTTCTATAAGGATATTTTTCACAAAAGCTTTACCGCTCTTTTTCCCGCCTACATATTTAGATTTCCTACCAAATACTGAAGGAGAATATGGGAAAAAACTATCCTTTAATCCTAATTTTTTCTCCAACTTAATATTAGCATCTACAACTATTCCAGATTCACAATCGAAAATCCCATCCCCTATAATAGACTTTGTCCTCGCAACTTTTAATTTAGAAATTTCTTCTACCAGTTTAGAAACCCTGTATATTTCCTTTAAATTTATTCCTGTATCTATATTCATGAGTAATTCTAACGAAGCAATTACTTCTTCAGTGGCAACATTCCCTGCTCTTTCCCCTAGGCCATTAAAAGCACATTCTACCGCATCAACCCCTGAAACGACTGCCATCATAACCGAACCAGTTGCTAAGCCAAAATCATTATGAATATGAAAAGATAAAGGAACATCAGGAACCCATTCTTTCATCTTTTTAACTAGAAATTGTACAACCAATGGATGTGCTTGGCCAAATGTATCGGAAATTCCTATTTGATCAACTTCTACCTTATCTACAATCTCAGAGAAGACTCTTTTAATAACATCAAGATTGCTAACCCTAAAGGTTTCCCATCCACAGAATTCGACAAACAACCCTGCCTTTTTTGCAAGTTTTGTACACCTTATAGCTCTTTTAATTAATTCATTAACATCCCACCCCACTACATGTTTAAGAAAATAGGGGTTTATGCTCGTTTCTAAAAAAATTCCGTCAGCTTTATTTTCGATCGCTAACTCCACATCTTTCTCTATTACCCTTGAAAGAGCAAGAGTTTTAGCCCTAAGATTCATTTCAGAAAGTCTTCTAAAAACTCTCTTATCATCATCTGAAACCGCAGGAGTTCCCACTTCAATTAATGGAATACCAATTCTATCAAGTTCCTGTGCAATAAATACTTTTTCATCCTCAGTAAAAACAATTCCCGCCGTTTGTTCACCATCACGAAGAGTCACATCGTGAATAATAATTTTTTTTGGAATATCCATTTTGGAACGAATTTCTTCGGAAAAATTAAGATGGGGAACCCATTTTTCATTTGTAAAATACGGCGGAATTAAATTGCAATTTTCTAAAATTTCTATTTCAACTTTTTCCATTTTATATTTCTCCTCCCTCCAACAATTCTCTATGTTTCCTAAGCATCTCTTTTCCTTTTTGAGTTATTGTTACAATCCTCCTCCACATTCCACTTTCTTTAAGAAGCCCCCGTCTAATTAATGAAGCAATCAGTACAGAATTTGCCATTTGATTTAAACCAGTTATTTCTATTAATTTATTCGCTACTAAATTTGGATTGGTATCGATATACCTTAATATTTTAAGACTTACCATGTCTAATTTATCTTCGGTAAGTTTTTCTTCTTTCGTAGAAGAGGGAGGAGGAAATACCTCTTTACCTTTTCTTGTTAATTCAAAGGTATAAAAGCCAACTCCACAGTTAGCTAATCTTTTTATATACCCTCCATTTTCCAATTTTCCTACAACCTTATTACTTATTGAAGAATCTACATCCAATATATCTGTAATTTCAGCCATTGTATTATAACCTTTTCTTACACAGTCTAAAACTTTAATATCTTTGTCAATTAATTTTATTTTATCTTTTTCTTCCAGCTTTCCAAAATATTTAGACTTATCAAAAAGACTAACAATAACTGTTAATACAAAGGTAATCACTACTCCAGGAATTACCATATGGCCAAATTTTGCAGTCATAGGATAAAGCTTAGTAAGATCAAGAATTGTCCAAACACTTAAGAATAAAATTCCAATTATTCCGCCAATAAATGCCCCTTTATTAGTAGTTCTCTTCCAGTACATACCTAAAAAAACAATTATTGCAGAGGGAGCAAGCCATGCACAACCAAAAGCAAAAAGATATACAGGCCCACCTGGGAAAAAACATAATCCAAGACAAACAATACCAAATACTAGAGATATAACCCGAGATGGTGTCACCATTTCTTCTGGTTTAGCATTTGGCCTAAATATCCTTTGATAAATATCACGAAATATCATTGAACTCCCAGCAATATGAGTTGCGGTTGCAGTTGAAATAGATGCAGCTACAGTAGTTAAAAGTAAATAAGCCGCGGAAACGGGAGAAATAGCCTTAAGAAAAACTCCAAAACTAGCAGCAGGTGGAATTTTCCCCAATGGAGCAAATGTACTTGGATAAGCAGCACCTACATAACCACCAAGTATAGGGTAAATTATTCCATTTGCAACAAAAAGAATTAATGCTGCCCAGAGATAAGAATTTCTTGCAATTCTATCGCTTCTTACAGAACTTGATCTTATCCAGTAGTGGTTTGAACCCCATACTAGAGCCATCCCGTATAAAAATAAAGCAACAAACACACTAGGGTATCTTAAAGAAAACCAGGGGAATGTGGTTCCGCTAATACCAAAAAGTAAAGGATTCCCACCAGGCCAATTAGATGCAACGAAATTCCAACCTCCATATTTCATTAACAAAACTATGATTAACAAAGGAACTGCAAAAACACAAATAATACCTTGAACAAAATCTGTTAAAGTAATTGCCCATAGTCCTCCAAGGTACGTAAAAGACAGAAAAATAATAAAGCATATTGTAATCGTTAAAAGCAAATTCCACGAAGTAAAGCCAGTAAGTATGTAGGCCATAGATACAACGTTATTAGCAGTAATCCCTATCATTGCCATAATTGCAGTTAAAGCGATAATTGTACGAACCCTGTTATCATATCTTATTTCCATCCATTCGGGAAGTGTATGAGCTCCACTTCTTCTTGCAATTGGGGCTACAAATATTCCATAAGAAATTATCCCTACTAACGCATAGCAAACACCTAACATAAAGACACTTTTAGTAAGACCACCCATAATAGTAAAAGCTGGAGACAATGCTAAAGTAGTTCCAGCATAACCTATGGAAGCAACCCCAAGGATATTCACTATTAAATTTACTTCACGACCTGCAACTATAAAATCACTACTTCTCCCAATCCATTTTTTTGTAACAAATCCTATAAATGTCATTAAAACCCCAAATATTACAAAGAAAATTCCAAAAACAGTAATACCTGACATAATTATCACTCCTTTTTTTATTTTTTTATTTATTCTTCAATAATAGCTACTGGTCTAACCCAAGCTGCACTCGCTTTAATAAGTTTTATTGGGAAAACCGCTACTTTAAAACCAAAAGGAATTGGAATTTTATCAAGATTAGCCAATTTTTCAATATGACAATATTCTTTCTCTATTCCAGCAAAATGTGCAGGCCAAATTTTTTTGCCGTCTCCAGCTTCCTTATAATCGTGGCCCATATCCTTAAACGCCCTGTCATAACCATACATATCTACACCTATTACCTTTACTCCATGTTTAAGTATCCATAAAGTAGATTCTCTTCCCATTCCAGGTTGCTCAAAATATTCTGGAGACCCCAATTTCTTATCACACTCAGTCATAATAAGAACAATATCTAAAGGTTTAAGTGTATAATTAATTTTTTCTAAAGCTATTTTTATATCTTCAACAGAAATTTCTTCTCTTGGTTTCTTATGTCGTAAATCCAAAACCACACCATCCGAATAACACCATTCCAAAGGCACTTCATCAATTGTTTTTGCCAGTTTACCTTCTGCTATGGGATGAAAATGCCATGGCGCATCTAAATGGGTCCCACAATGGGTTATCATAGTTATCTCTTCATACGACCAACCTAAGCCATTAGAAAAAACAAAATCTTTCTGCGCTACTCCAAGCTTACCCCCCATTTCAACAGCACCTGTTCTATGATCTAAATAGCTAAACTTTGCTGGCCACGGCTCAGATGAAGAATCGTGTTCAATTGGCACGCTTAAATCAATTAATACAATTTTACTCATTTTTTTACCTCCTAAGTTTTATAATAGTATTTTTTAAAAAACTCTGAAATCTTTATCTTATAACTACTTTATTTTTGTATCAACTCCTCTATTTTAAAATTCTCTAAAAGCCTACCTTATTTTTTTTAATTTTCTATGCTATTCATTAGAACTTGCGTTAACTTTTAGACTGAGAGATTACTTTGTTTATTTCTTATTCTCACCCCCTTCTGCGTGATTTACTTTCAATCCAAAACACAATTTTACATCTTAAAAAGTCTCTTTTTTTGTAACTTAAAACAATTTTACCTTGCTAATTTCCTAAAATATATTTTGTATTTAGTTATCAACTCTAAATACTACAACTACTTCTTCACCTTCTACCAAAGCCTCAAATTTAACTTTTGTACCAACTTTAATATTTTCCGGTTTATTTGGGTCCACTCCGGTTAATCTACCCATAATTGCCCCACCTTCATCGAGGTTAATAATAGCAACTACATAAGGAACTTTATCTTTAAATTTTTCGGGTGCCACATAAATTACAGTAAAACTCCTTATAACTCCCTTGCCTTTTGTTTCAAACTCTTCAACATCAAAACTTCCACATTTGGAACAAACAGGTTTCAAGGGAATCATTATATTGCCACAATTTTTGCATTTAGTCCCCAAAATCTTATTATCTTTTAAACCATTTACATAATTCTGTACAGTAAGCATCATTTTTCACCTCTTTCAAATATAAATACCATTGCACTAGCACTTGAGCCTCCAACATTACAGGTAAGCCCAATTTTTGGATTACCTTTTACCTGTCTTTTACCTGCTTCTCCTCTAAGCTGTAGCCATATTTCGTGCACCATTGCTATACCTGTTGCTCCCACAGGGTGCCCTTTGCTTTTAAGACCTCCATCTGTATTAATAGGTTTGTCACCAGAAAGAGATGTCCTCCCTTCTTGTGCTGCTTTCAAACCTTCCCCTTTTTTAAAAAATCCAAGGTCTTCAGAGAGTATTACCTCGTTTATAGTGAAGCAGTCGTGTACCTCTGCTATATCAATATCTTCTGGCGTAATTCTAGCCATCTTGTAAGCTGCAACTGCAGCATTTTCAGTAGCTTTTGAAGTAGTTAAATCAGGCCTTCCTGAAAGTGATATTGTATCTGTTCCAAGACCAACTCCGATAATATGTAGAGGTTTATCAGTAAATCTCTTTGAGATTTCCCTACTTGTAAGGAATGCAACAGAAGCACCATCGGATATTGGAGAGCAATCAAAAAGACGCAGTGGATAGGCAACCAAAGGATTATATTTTGATTTTAAGAAATCCATCTCATCCTTAAAGGTAACACCTTTTTTAATAGCAGTCTTTTCAGCAATAGCAGAAATTTCTGCCTGAAACTGTGCTTTTGAATTAAGAGAACCATTATGGTGATTTTTCAATGTAACAGTTTGAAGGTCCTCCCAACTTCCACTATATTTTTCAAAATATTCTTGAGCCATTAATGCAAAAAGGCCAGGAAATGTAATGCCGGTAGTAAGTTCAAACACATCATCTGCAGCAATGGAAAGTGCATTAGTCACCCCTGGAGTATCTAAATTTGTCATCTTTTCTACTCCAGCAACCATCACAAGGTCATACATCCCTGAAGCAACTGCGAAATACCCTGTAGCAAGAGCAGCAGAAGAAGACGCACAAGCACTTTCTGTTCTGAATGCAGGTATCCCTGAGAGTCCAAGCCATTCAGCACTTAAAGCGCCAATATGCCCTTGATGTTCAAATAAATCTGGAGTAAAATAGCCAATACAAAGAGCTTTTACATCTCTTTTCATATCTATACCTTTATCCACATGGGTAATTGCTTCTCTTGCTGCTTCAATAAGTAAGTCTCTTCCTGTTTTATCAAAGTGTTTCCCAAAATTAGTCATCCCAACACTTATTAAATCAACTTCTTTCATATTTTTCCTCCTATTCTGCTTTTCTTCCAATTATTAATCTCAGAGGATCTACTTCTTCGCGGAGGATCTTGAGCTCCTCTTTTGTGGGAGGTTCAGTCACAGGAACTTTTCCTTTAACAATTAACTCAAAACCTGTATTTTTCTGAACTTCCTCAACAGTGATACCGGGATGTATAGATTCTATCCTCATTCTCCTTGTCTCCTCATCGTATCCAAGTACAGCAAGGTTCGTAATTACTTTATAAGGACCTGTTCCCGGTGGAAGACCAGCTTCTTCTCTCGCACCTGGCCCTGTGAGATAGCCAGGCGTGGTAATAAAATCTACTTTTGGCACAAATCGACGGGAACTCTGCGGAGTCATAATGAGGGTTCTCCAAGCAAGCGAACCAAAGTCGTTTGCACCACCACTCCCCGGGAATCTTACCTTGGGATGCTGGTAATCTGTTCCAATCATTGTTGAATTTAAATTCCCATACATATCAATCTGAGCTCCCCCAAGAAAGCAATAATCTACTACCCCTCTCTGAAGTGATTCCATAATTTCTGGCATTGAAGTAGTTTGAATTGCTTTATACATTGTGCGAGAATCTCCTACAGAAATTGGCATTGAGCGAAGTAAAGGTGCAATTCCTCCTGCTTCAAAGATAATTAAAAGATTCGGAGAATATAGTTTTTGGGCAAGCATTGCAGCAGCACAGGGTCCTCCTGTCCCCACGGAAATACTAGCACCATCCTCTAAGAACCTTGAGGCAACACTAATCATAATTTCCATTGAATTGTATTCTTCCATCTTAGTTCTCCTTATCTATTAGATATTCTATATTTCTTAGTTTTCTCATTTTTTCCAGACCGCCATTCAAGTTTAAATATTCATTAAAATTCTTGCAATTATAGATATTTTTCTCTATAAACTCTTTATATGTCTCTGGGTCTTTCTCTGCATTCAGCCAAGCTCTAAGATGTTCCACATCTAAGAAGTACTCGTAAGGCATATTTCCTGGATAGCTTCCATAAGGCACTTCTATAACAGCATCTACCAAATAAAAGGGGATTGTCGTATTTTCAGGATTATTTCTAAAAAACTCTGCTGGAACGATTTTTTCTGTGGTAATAATTAATCTTTTCGATGCCTTTGCAAGATCTGTGTCAGAAACAATAATTCCTTTAATATGGCTATTTCCATAAATATCAGCTTCATGAACATGAATAACAGCAACATCTGGGTAAAGGGCAGGCACAGCAAATAACTTTTTACCGGTAAACGGGCAAGTTATTTCTTTTACTGCACTGTATTTTCCTGTATCAGTACCCAACATAGTTCTTACTGGCAAGAAAGAAAGTCCCATAGCAGCTGCCTTAAATCTCCAGGATATTGTGGCATTAGTCCATTCAGTAAATTCCACTTCGTTTTCAAAGTACTTTCTCGTCATCTTGGGAATTCCTAGTGCTTCAAGACCAATTACATATGAAATATCACACCTATTAATGCACTTACCAGCAGCAAGAATCTCACAATCGTGTGTTGAAGTATGCCCCGAAAAACCTAGATTTTTCTTCCCTTGCCTTACAATTTCATGCAGAACTGCGGTTGGTATTCTTATAGAACCAAATCCACCTATTGCAATGTAATCTTTGTCATGAATCATTTCAGATACTACTTTTCCCACAGTTGTTACTTTGTTCACCATCTTTTTTGACTTTTTTTTAAAAAAGTCTCTCATTACATCAGGGTTAATCTTAGTGAAAATCTTTCCTTGTGTTTCCATACTTACCTCCTTTTCTTATTTGTAAAAAAATAATAAAACTACTACCTAAATAAAAACTTTTTAATAACAGCTGATAAATATTTTTTATTTAGACAAATATTCTACTTAATGATTTTAAGCAATTTTTGTGCCAAAATATATATTTCATTAAACAAAAAAGAAAAGCCATATTTACAAAGTAAATACGGCTTTTCTTAATAACACTTTTTCAAAGATTTACTAATAAAAATTGCTAATTAATGCGCAATATATTTCACATAATGTGAAAGAATGTATATAATTACTCTTTCTTTATTCTATATTTCTTCAGCTTGTAAAGAAGCGACCTTCTAGAAATCCCTAACCTTTCGGCAGCTTTGCTCTTGTTCCAGCCTGTTTCTTTTAATTCCCTAATTATACTTTTAATTTCATAATCCCTTATTAGAGAAATTTTAATATCTTTGAAAGAATCTTTTCTCTCTTCTGATAAAGTATTAGATAAAAATAGCCCTTCCCCTTTATGTTGGATACGTATGTCGTAAGGTAAATCTTTTGGTGTCAGTACGCTTCCTTCACTCATTACTACAGCTCTCTCTATAACATTTGACAATTCTCTAACATTCCCCGGCCAAGAATATTCCATTAATAATGATAAAAATTCTTTGGAAATAGATTTTGATGACACTTGAGAATATTTTTTATTAAATACCTTTAAAAAATGATCTGCCAACAGAGGAATATCTTCTTTTCGATCACGCAAAGGAGGTAAATAAATGGGTATAATACTTAGCCTGTAAAATAAGTCAGCCCTAAAAGCCCCTTGCCCTACCAACTTCTCTAAATTATCATTAGAAGCAACAATAATTCTAACATCTATTTTAATACTTTTATTTCCACCTAATGGTTCGATCTGTTTATTCTCTACAGCCCTAAGTAATTTTGCTTGAGTGTCTAAAGATAAAGTGCTGATCTCGTCTAAAAATAAAGTCCCCTTATTGGCAAGTTGAAATTTACCTAATTTTCTTGCTACAGCTCCGGTAAAAGCCCCCCGCTCATACCCAAATAACTCGCTTTCTAGTAAGCATTGGGGTAAAGCAGCGCAATTGACAACTATGAAGGGACCTTCCCTCCGAAAACTCTTGAAATGTATGGCACGAGCGATAATATCTTTGCCTGTCCCGCTTTCACCTTGCAATAACACAGTGGAATCAACTTCACCCAATTTTTTAATAGCGGTAAATATTTTTTGCATTTTAGGGCTTTTTCCAATAATACCTTCAAGACTATATCTTCCTTCTAATTGAGAGCGTAAATGAATTACCTCTCTGGATAAACGTGTTTTCTCTAAAGCCTTTTGGGATATTAGTTTAACTCTATTGATATCAAAAGGTTTAGTAATATAATCATAAGCACCTAATTTTAAGGCTTCAACGGCTGTTTCAATACTGCCGTAAGCAGTTATAACAATTACTGTAGTAACTACTTTTTTCTTATTAATCTGACGAAGGATATCCATTCCATCGTTTTTTTTTAATCTTAGATCTAAAAAAATCAAATCGGGTTCTTCCTGAATTATCACATCAAAAATTTTAGCCGAACCATCTGCAGTAAAAACATCATATGAACCACTAAATAGTTCAGATAAGGTCCATCTTATATTCGGTTCATCATCTATTATTAATATTTTATTTTTCAAAACAATTTCCTTCCTCCATATTGACTGGCAAAACAATGGTAAAGGTTGAACCTTCTCCCTCTTTACTGTCTACTTGAATAAACCCCCCATGTTGTTGAATAATATTGTATGAGACAGCAAGACCAATTCCTACTCCATTCTCTCTAGTAGTAAAGAATGGTTCAAAAACTTTAACTAAAACATCGAGTGCAATTCCACAACCACTATCTTTAAATATAATTTTTAGGCAACTATCTTCGTGATCATAAATAGTGCAAACTTTCAAAATTCCACCTTCAGGCATAGCATATAAAGCATTAAGAATTATATTTAAAAAGACCTGTTTAATTTGATTTACATCGACCATTACTTTTGGCAAATCCTTTTCAAATTTCTTGATTATTTCAACTTGATGTGTTTTGAATATTCCCTTTATAGAAAATAAAACTTCATCAATTATAATATTAATATTAGTATATTCAAAATAATGGACAGGAGAACGTACCAAAGAAAAAAGATTCTTAAATATTTTATCTATTCGTTCAACTTCCTTTTTAATCTCCCTAATAAAGCGATCAACAAATTTTTGATCATCAATCCTTTCCGGAAGTAGTTGAGTAAGCGCCTTAATAGCAGTTAAAGGATTACTAATTTCATGAGCCAGATTAGCAGCCAACTCGCCAAAGGTAGCCAGCTTCTTTTCCTGTACCTTTTTCTTCTCTAAAATCTTCTCCGCACTAATATCTTCAACCATAATCGCTACTCCTATTTTCCCTTTATTAATATCTTGTAGCAAAGATACCCCCAAATTTATACTCTTCTCATTTTCTCCTCCAGGATAATCTATATCATAGGCAAGGTAGGTCTTCCCGCTATCGATAACATTTTTAATAATCTTTTCTAATCCAAGTTCCTTAAACCTTAAAAGAGAATGATGGATAAGTCTCCCCAATATTGCTTTCTTGTCTTTCTCTTCAAATAGCCATTGAGCAGATTCGTTAAAGAAAAGGATTTTCCCGCTTAAATCAATAATAACAAGACCAGCATCAATATCTGCCAAAATATTCTCACTATAGACTTTTATAGTTTTGAAATAAGATATAATTTGCTCAACAAATTGATAAGTCTCCCTATTTATATCTGAAGAAAGTGAAACCTTTTTTAAACTCTCTACCACTCCTTTATATTTAGATTTAGACCCAACTAAATCATAAAAAACTTTATCAGACAAAAATATTAAAGTTAAAATATCTATTACTACTTTTAAATCTGTAAATACTGATTTTTTCTGTTTTATCTCTCTGATTTGTTTATAGATTTCCTCTATAAGTTCAGTAGCCCAAACATAACCTATTACTTTATCATTTCTTATAAGAGGCACAAAACAAGCCATACAATTCCCCCTCACCATCTTGCCTGTTACTACCATTTCATTACCCTTAGCCATTACTTCTCTACCCCAATGGTCATTAGGTATTGCTTGCCCTACTTTATCGCCGAATTCTTGACTTGGTCCGTAAGTTAGAATAGCATCCAACTCTTTAGAGTAGTAACCAACTCCAACAGAAGGGAAACACTGAGCCACCATATCGGTAAAATCTGTCAACCTTTTATTAAGCGCTAATATCTTTTCTTCTCTACTTAAGTCTCTTAATTCATTAAGAGAAAGAAGGTCATTAAAATCCCCCTTAATATAAGAGTCTAACATTTTCGCTGCACCAAACAATTTGCTTGCCTTTTCTTTCACTATGGCAGTATCTGCTTTTGACATTACTAAATGGTGTAATAAAAACATGCTAATCATCTATCTTGTATGAACAAAATTTGGAAACAGAAAAAAATAAATTAACAATCATTTTTAAGTATTTTGGCAATACTTTTCTTAACTCGAAAAGCCAAATACTATAGACTTTCCTGTAGTTATCTGCCAAAAGTATAACATTTTTATTATTACTTGTAAACTATATGAATTATATCCTTTTTTTATTTCCTTGAGGTAAGTTTACCTTATTTATTGTTTAATCCCCCACTAAAATTTTACACTATCAATTATATTTAAATACATTGAAACTTTTTATAACAGAAAAAATTAATTTCTTTTCTCGACTATTACCATCTAGAAGAACATGAAAAGGCGATCAGAGTATCTCAACCAAGTTCTAGCTTTACTGAGAAGAAACTAGATGGACAAAATATGACCTGGTAACTGATGAAATTATCAGAGAATTTTTTAAGGTGGAACCTCCTCACTTTTTGGTTGTTTCCTGCACTTTATATCTTCATCTTA
>LDZT01014044.1_pt1 | contig 12395 bp, 8 predicted proteins | sample 615521 | NCBI WGS metagenome assembly LDZT01 (sample SAMN03408292, study PRJNA278302) | terrestrial metagenome | isolation source: oil reservoir sample SB1 | place: USA: Alaska, North Slope, Schrader Bluff formation | collected 2011-09
AGATGCTGCGTTAAGGGCCGTTTCGGCTGGAGCTTCGTCCACAGCGAAGACAGGCTCAGAAAACCTCTGATAAAGGAGAATGGCGTCTTCCGTGAGGCATCCTGGGACGAGGCACTGGACCTGGTGGCAAAGAAGTTCACCGGTCTCAGGGATACCAGCGGCCCCGATTCGTTGGCATTCTTTACCTCTGCCCGCTGCACCAACGAGGAGAACTACCTGCTCCAGCGCTTCGCAAGGGAGGTGATGGGCACTAACAACGTCGACCACTGTGCCCATCTCTGACACAGCCCCACAGTTGCGGGTCTCGGCGAGACCCTCGGAAGCGGAGCAATGACCAACGATTACGAGTCCATCAGGCACGCCGATGTCGCCCTGGTGATAGGATCCAACACAACGGAGAACCACCCCGTGATAGGGTCCTGGCTCAAGGAACAGCAGAAGAGCGGCAAGACCAGACTGATAGTTTGCGACCCGAGAAGGATAGAGCTCGACGACTTTGCCGACATCAAGGTGAGGCATCGTTCGGGGAGCGACGTTGCCCTTCTCAACGGGCTGATGAACATCATAGTCAGCGAAGGTCTCTACGACAGGGAGTTCATCGATAAGAACGTCGAGAAGTTCGATGAACTCAAGGCCCTCGTAGCCGAGTACACGCCCGGCAAGGTCAGCGCCATCACCGGGGTTCCCGAACAGACTCTTAAAGAGGCTGCAAGGACCTATGCCAAGGGACCGAACTCGGCGATCTTCTACACTATGGGGATCACCCAGCACAAGTACGGTACGAACAATGTCAAGACAGTGGCCAATCTCGCCCTGCTCTGCGGAATGCTCGGAAGGCCCGGAACCGGCGTCAACCCACTAAGGGGACAGAACAATGTCCAGGGCGCCTGTGACATGGGCTGTCTGCCCGCACTGCTCCCCGGTTATCTCAACATAGCCAAGAGCACCGAACAGGCCATCGAGAAGGTTGAAAAGCTCTGGAATGCCAAGCTTCCGACGGCGCCTGGCAGATCCATAGTCAAGATCATGGAAGGAGCCGCCAGCGGCGAGATCAAGGGACTCTTCATAATGGGAGAGAACCCCATGGTCAGCGACCCGGACACGAATCACGTCAGGCACGCCCTCGAGAATACCGAGTTTCTCGTGGTCCAGGACATTTTCCTGACCGAGACGGCACAGCTGGCCGACGTGGTACTCCCCGCAGCCTGCTGGGCCGAAAAGGACGGGACCTTCACCAACACCTGCAGGGCCATCCAGAGGATCCGCAAGGCCGTGGACGCACCAGGAGAGGCCCGGCCGGACTGGGAGATCATCCTGGACCTGGCGAAGGCCTGCGGAGCGAAGTGGAACTACAACTCGCCTGCAGAAGTAATGGAGGAGATCAGCCGGTTCGTACCCCAGTACGGGGGAGTTTCCTACGACAGGCTGGACCAGGGTCCGCTCATGTGGCCCTGCCCGGACAGGGAGCATCCAGGGACACCGAACCTTTACACCACCGGCTTCCCCCGGGGTAAGGCCACCTTTGTGCCCTGCGAATGGAACGAACCCCACGAGTGGCCCGACTCCGAGTACCCCTTCCTGGCCACTACTGGAAGGACGCTCTATCATTACCACACTGGTACCATGACTAGAAGGACCCCATCCGCGGAGTTCATCAAGTCGCTCTACGTTGAGGTCAACCCCGAGGATGCGGCAGCAATGGGGTTGGCCGAGGGAGACGATGTAAAGGTCACATCAAGGCGTGGCAGCGTAGTTGGTGAAGCAAGGATCACAGACAGGGTTCCGCCGAAGATGGTGTTCGTGCCGTTCCACTTTGGAGAGCAGCCGGCCAATGCCCTTACGGCCTCGGTCTGGGACATCACCACCGAGACCCCGGCGTACAAGATCAATGCCGTGAAGGTCGAGAAAGCCTAGCAGGGATCTACAGTTACAATAGACCGGGGCCCGGGATCATCCCGGGCCCCGGTTTTTATGGCCTGGTGTATTCCCAGGGCATTACAGGCTAATCTTCGTCCTCCTGGACCTCGGCCTCTGCAATGATCTTCTTGGCTATATCGTGGGGAACTTCCTCGTAATGGGAGAACTCCATGGTGAAGTTCCCGCGCCCTGAGGTCATGGACCTCAGGATTATGGCGTACCGGAACATTTCGGCAAGAGGGACCTGGGCCTTTACGACCTGGAGCCTTCCCCTGCTGTCTATCCCCATGATCTTGCCTCTTCGGCCGTTGAAGTCTCCCATGACGTCCCCCAGGTAATCCTCGGGTACGACAACCTCAACGTTCATTATCGGTTCCAGGAGCACAGGAGAAGCTTCAACCATCCCCTTTTTGAAGGCCATCGAAGCGGCTATCTTGAAGGCCATCTCCGACGAGTCCACATCGTGGTAGGAACCGAAGAAGAGACTGGCCTTGAAATCCACCGATGGGTAGCCCGCTAGGACGCCCTTCTGCATGGCCTCCCGAAGCCCCTTCTCCACGGCAGGGATGTAGGACTTGGGCACTGCCCCGCCGACGATCTTATCCTCGAACAGGAAGCCCTCTCCGCGGGGGAGTGGAACGAACTCTATGTGGACATCGCCGTACTGTCCCCTTCCACCGGTCTGTTTTTTGTACTTGCCCTGGGCCTTGGAGGGTTTCTTTATGGTCTCCCTGTAGGGGACCTTCGGAGTCTCCGTGTCCAGTTCGACCCCGTACCGTTCCTTGATCTTTGAGAGCATGACGTCTATGTGCAGGTCGCCCATTCCTGAAAGGACGCTGTCGTTGGTCTCCGGATTCTTTTCGAAGTGAAGGGTCCGGTCCTCCTCGAGCATCTTGTTCAGGGCGTTTGCGAGCTTGTCCTCGTCGGCCCGGCTCCTGGGTCTGACTGCCACGCTGAACACAGGTTTGGCGAACTGGATCTCGGGGTAGATGAAGTCCATGCCCTTGACTCCCAGGGTGTCGCCCACGACGGTGCTGTGCAGCTTCGGTATTGCCACGATGTCCCCAACGACCACATCCTTGGTATCCACCGATTCCTTGCCCCTCATCAACTTGAAAGCGCTGACCCGCTCGTCCTCACCCCTTGATAAGTTGTAGAGGGGGTTCTCGCTGGAGGCCGAACCGGAGAAGACCCTGATGAAGGACAGCTTCCCTACGTAGGGATCGACCATGATCTTGAAACATAAGGCCGAGAACTTTCCGGCGGGGTCCGGTTCTACCATGACCTCTGAGTCACCCTTGAGGGCTTTCCTGGGAGGCATCTCCAGCGGGCTGGGAAGCACTTCTGCGATGGCGTCGAGGAGCTGGCAGACGCCCACGTTGGAAGTGCTGGCCCCTGGGAGGACCGGGAAGAGCGACCTGGAAAGAACAGACTTTCTCAGGGCCGGGACAAGCTCCTCTATGGAGAGCTGTTCGCCTTCAAGATATCTCATCATCAGTTCGTCGTCGGCCTCGACTATCCTCTCGACCAGGGCTTCCCTTGACGAGGTGACGTAGTCGGCCAGGTCTGAGGGGACGTCGGTCTCGGTGAACTCCTTGCTTCCGTCGCCCTTGTACATGTATGCCTTCTGTCTCAAAACATCCACGACACCTTTGAAGGCCGCCTCCTTCCCTACCGGGAGGAACAATGGCACAGCCTTGTCGGAGAGATAGTCCTGGATCTCCCTGAGGGTCCTCTCAAAATCGGCGTTCTCTCTCTCCATCTTGCTGATATAGAAGGCCATGGGGATATGCATGTCCTCACCGAACTCCCAGGCCTTCTCGGTCTGTACCTCTACTCCGTGGACGCCGCTGATCACAACCAGGGCAGAATCGACCACCCTCATTGACGACCTCAGTTCGCCAATAAAGTCAGCGTAGCCGGGACAATCGATGACGTAGATGTTCCTTCCGGCGTGATCTATCGAGATCAGCGACGAGTTGATCGATATCTGTCTCTTCTGCTCTTCGTTACCGAAGTCGCTTACCGTGTTGCCGTCCTCCACCTTCCCCATCCTGGTGGTAAGACCCGTATTGAAGGCTATAGCTTCGGCCAGGGCGGTCTTGCCGGAACCACCATGGCCGACAAGGGCCACAGTCCTTATGTTCTCAGGATTGCGAGTTGCCATCTACTGATACCTCCCTCTAGTGATTACCTACTTTTATTCCGGCCATTCTCTTAACGATGCATGAGACAAAACAGCCTTCGAGATCATCGCACGCAGCAATAATCTTAAGTGGCAGGGAGTGGGCCGTCAATGAGCCCGACCATAGCCGGTCTCATTCATCGATGTCCCTCATCTGCCTCAGCACTTCGTCTATTACAGCGGACACCTCTCCTACAGAGGCCTGTCCACGTATCTCCCTCATCACCAGACCCTGGATAAACTTCCTCTTCTTCCCTGAGGGGTCGGCCCCGGAGAGAACAAGAGCTGTCTCTTCCCTGTTGGCATCAAGGACCTTCCTGACAGCTTCCGCCAGAAGATCCCCTGTTACCCCACCCGGAACCACCCCTGCCTCCTTCATCGCCTGCTGGATCCCGAGACCCTTGCGATACATAACCTCCAGGACATCCCTGGCGGCAGTATTTGACAAAGAAGACCTGTCGACCTCACCCAGGAGCTCTCCCAGGACCTGGGGTGTGAAGGGAAGATCCCTGGCGTCCATACCCGTTTCGTTAATTATCCTCAGTATATCGGTCTTTATCCAGTTGGCGGCCGTATCTCTCCCGGCTCCGGAGGCAACGGTGTTCTCCAGGAACTCGGCAAGATCAAGACGTTCGGAGAGGACCTCCTGGACCACCGTACCCCCTGAAAGCATGATCCCCCTCTGTCGGGTTATCTCGAACTCCAGGGCTCTCTCCATGGCCCGGACAGAGTTGACATTCTTGATCTCCACCCTTCCGCCCCACCTCCCATCGGAACACTTCTGGGAGATGTTGGCGTCCACCCTGAGGGAGCCCGATTCCATGTCACCATCGGAGACTCCCAGGTACCTCACGAGTCTGCGGAGGGTCAGCACGTACTCCCTGGCCTCCTCGGGGGAGCGCATGTCCGGCTCAGAGACTATCTCGGCCAGGGGGACCCCCGCACGGTTGTAGTCCACGTTGGAGAAGGACCTTCCCGAAAGCCTGCCGTCGGCGGTCACGTGGACCAGTTTGCCTGCGTCCTCCTCGAGATGGAGCCTGGTGATGCCGATGAACTTCTTCTCCCCCCCGACAAAGACAGGCATCGAACCTCCGACGGCGAGAGGAAGGTCGTACTGACTTATCTGAAAGGCCTTGGGGAGGTCAGGGTAGAAGTAGTTCTTCCTGTGAAACCTGGAGAGCCTCGAAATGGAACACCCCAGGGCAAGGGCAGTCTTGACACCTAGCTCGACGGACCTTCCGTTGAGGGAGGGAAGGGTTCCTGGAAGACCGAGGCAGACTGGGCAGACATGGGTGTTGGGTTCAGAACCGATATAGTCTGTCGGGCATGAACAGAAGAGCTTCGTAACCGTCGCGAGCTGCACATGGACCTCCAGGCCTATGACGGTCTCAAAGGACGGTGTCATCAAAGGGCACCTCCTTCGGCAACGGGGGGACATCCGAACCGTTCCTCGATAACGGCGGCGCACTCTATAAGCCTGCGGTCCTGCCATCGGGGAGCCACGAGCTGTACGCTTGTCGGCAGACCAGAAGGTTCGAGACCGGTGAAGACGGTCATGCCCGGAAGCCCCGCAAGATTAACCGGTAGGGTGAAGACATCGCTCATGTACATACTTATGGGGTCGTCAAGGAGATCTCCTTTCCTGAAGGGGAGTGACGGTGCGACGGGCATGAGGATCACGTCGACGGACCTAAAGGCTCGGTCAAACTCTTCGCAGATCCTCTTCCTCACCTTCAGGGCCGTAAGGTAATAGGCGTCGTAGTAACCCGAACTCAGCACAAAGGTACCGGTCAGGATCCTTCTCTTGACCTCCTCTCCGAACCCCGAACTTCTGGTCCGGGTGAACTGCGAGACCAGGTCCGGGGCTTCCTCCCTGAAGCCGTATCTCACGCCGTCGAACCTTGCAAGATTGGAACTCGCTTCGGCGGGGGCGATGATGTAGTAACATGGCAGTCCGAAGGACGCCGACTCTTCGAGGGAGACCTCGACAATGGCGCAACCCGAGGATACCAGCACCGAAGCGGTCCCCTCTATGGACCTCTTAAGGGAGGGGTCGAGGGGACCTTCGAGGAACTCCCGGACGATCCCTATCCTCATCCCCTTCACTGCAGGGCTGGAAGCACCGTCGCGGAAACTGGGGCGCTCTCTCCTGCTGCAGGTGGAGTCTCTGGGGTCATGGGAAGATATTACATCCATGGCAAGGGCGATATCGCCGACACTCCTTCCGAAGGGCCCTATCTGGTCGAGGGAGGACGCAAAGGCTACCAGCCCCCAGCGGCTTACCATCCCGTAAGTGGGCTTGAGGCCGTGGACCCCGCAGAAGGCAGCCGGCTGCCTGATCGAGCCGCCGGTGTCACTCCCCAGGGCGATGGGCACGTAGCCGGCGGCTGCGGAAGCGGCGCTCCCCCCGGAGCTTCCTCCGGGAACCCGGGAGATGTCCCTGGGGTTCGATGCCGGGCCGAAGTAGGAGTGCTCAGTGGAACTGCCCATGGCGAATTCGTCCATGTTAGACTTCCCCACAATTACTGCCCCTGCCTTCTCGAAGAGTTCGACCACCGCGGCATCATAGGGAGGTTTCCAGTCGCCCAGTATCCTGCTTCCGCAGGTTGTCCTGACACCCCGGGTGCACATGTTGTCCTTTACCACGACCGGGACACCGGCAAGAGGTCCTGGATCGCACCCCGAGGCTACCTGGCCGTCAACGTAGGCGGCTCTCTCAAGAGCGCGCTCCTCCATTACGGTTATCAGAGCATTCAGCCGGGGTTCAAGACGGCCTATCCTGTCCAGCGATGCCGACACCGCCTCCACTGCGGAGACCTCACCCCTGGTTACGGCCGAGGCGATGCTGGAGGCATCCATCAGTTCATACCTCATCGGGACCCCCCTCGCCGCCTATCGCCGGGACCTGGAAAAACCTTCCCTCTTTATGCGGTGCGGCATCGAGGGCCTCGTCCCCAATATCCCAACGGACCGGCCCATCTCCCCTGAGAGGGCATGGTTCATCTTCAAGACTCGAGAACGGATCCACTCCGGTTGTGTCGCACTTCTCAAGGACCTTGAAGTGCCCGATGATGTCCCTGAAGAATCTGACCATTGGTTCCACATTTTCTGGTTCCATCTCAATTCTTGAGAGCGTCGCGGCTCGCTCCACGATCTTCCTATCGATCTTCATGCTATCCCTCAACCTCCGGTCTTTCTCCCCTGGTAGCCCTTTCGATCAGGTCCAGGAAGGTCTTCTCATCGATCACCCTTACCCCCAGAGTGACGGCCTTTGCCAGTTTGCTCCCGGGGGAGGAACCGGTGACCACGAAAGAGGTCTTCCGGCTGACCGAGGATGACGTCGATCCTCCAAGCTCCCTGACCCTGTCCTCGGCCTCTGAACGGGTCATCCCTTCCAGTTCCCCGGTGAAGACAAAGCTCAGTCCCTGAAGGGGACCAGTATCCCCTCTCTGTCGGTTCCCAGGGGAGGAAACGTTCAGACCCGCCGCCTTGAGCCTCGCCAGGGTCTCCCGGTTCCGGGGATCCCTGAAGAAAGCAACAACTGAAGAGGCTATCCTCGGTCCGACACCCTCGATGGAAGCAAGGCTGTCTTCGTCGGCGGACCCCAGCTCCTCCAGGCTGCCGAAAGCATCCGCCAGGATCTCCGCTACCCTGGGCCCGACGTACCTGATCCCAAGAGCTGCGATAAGCGCCGACAGGGGTCTTTCCTTTGATGAGTTGATGGAGGCAAGGACAAAAGAGGCAGCCTTCTCGCCAAGCACCCTGGATGACTTGTCCCCCGTAAGGAGGATCGGGGCCAGGTCATCCACAGAAAGGGAATAGATGTCAGCAATATCACGAACGAGCCCTTCCTCCACGAGCTTCTCAAGAAGCTTCTCCCCAAGCCCTCTGATGTCCATCCCAGACCTGGAGGCAAAGTGCCTGAGACCCTCCAGGATCTGCGCCGGGCAGGACCTGTTGACGCATCTGAGGGCCACCTCCCCCGGGAGGGAGACGGCCTCTGATCCGCAGGCAGGGCAATGGGAGGGCATCCTGAAGGGAACGGAGTCTTCTTTCCGGGAAGCGAGGTCGGGTCTGAGCACTTCGGGAATTATCTCTCCAGCCTTACGCACCCAGACCATATCTCCCTCACGAATATCCTTCCTGGCCACCTCGTCGGCGTTGTGAAGGCTGGCCCTCTGGACGACGGTCCCTGAAAGGGTGACGGGCTCAAGGATAGCAACGGGTGTCAGGGTCCCGGTCCTGCCCACGGATACCTCTATCCTTACAAGCCTGGTCAGCTTCTCCTCGGCGGGATACTTGTACGCGATGGCCCACCTGGGTGCCTTGGCGGTGGTCCCGAGACCGGACCACGCCCCCAGGTCATCGACCTTTATCACCACTCCGTCCGTAAGGTATGGAAGCTGGAACCTTCCGTTCCTCCAACGTTCGATGTAGGCAAAAACCTCCCCGGGTCCTCGGCAGAGGCCCTCCGTCCCCTGGACTGGGAAACCCATCTCCCGGAGCCAGGAAAGGCTCCTGAACTGGCTGGAAAGGCCGTGATCACCGGGGGAGACCACCTGGTATACAAAGAGGCTGAGCCTCCTTGAAGCAGTCACAGATGGATCCAGCTGTCTGAGGCTCCCTGCGGCGGCGTTGCGCGGATTTGCAAAGAGGGGCAGACCCTGCTCCTCTCTTGAGGCGTTCAGGGCCATGAAGTCCTCGCTTTTTATAAGGACCTCACCCCTGACCTCCAGTCTTCCCGGGACTTTTCCTGCCAGATCGCGAGGGAGATCGGGAATGGTCAGCAGATTCCTTGTCACGATCTCTCCGGTCCGCCCATCACCCCTGGTGGCACCGAGGACGAACTTCCCTTCGTTGTAATGGAGCGAAACGGCCAGCCCGTCGATCTTGAGCTCACAACACAGCAAGGGGAATGCCGACCCTTTTGAAACCTTCCTTAGGAAGTCCTCCACATCCTCCTTGCTGAAAGCATTCTCCAGGCTGAGCATGGGAGGGTCGTGGACAACCTTTACGAACTCGTTCCTGGGAGCTCCGCCCACCGTTGCCGTCGGAGAGTCCGGTGGAGGCGGCTCACCGATCAGAGCCTCCAGCTCCTTCAGCTCGCGGAGCAGGAGATCGTAACGGTCGTCGGGGATCTCGGGAGAGTCAAGGACGTAGTAGAGGTAGTTATGTCGTTTTATCTCCTCTCTGAGACGGTCGATCCTTTCCCTTATTTCCCTGTCTCCCAAGGCTTCTCCCTCCGTCCTCGTTCCCCTACGCCTTCGGGCGCATGGTCGGGAAGAGGATGACGTCCCTGATGGACCGGGAATCGGTGAGGAACATGGTAAGCCGGTCTATACCGATACCGAGACCCCCTGTGGGTGGAAGGCCGTACTCCAGGGCGTTGATGTAGTCCTCGTCGAAGACGTGGGCCTCGTCGTCGCCGGCCTCCTTCTTCTTCAACTGGTCCATGAAGCGCTCTCTCTGGTCGAGGGGATCGTTCAGCTCACTGAAGGCATTGGCCACCTCAGAGCCGTAGATATAGAGCTCGAAACGGTTCGTGAAGTTCGGATCCTCGGGATTCTTCTTTGCCAGGGGGGAGACCTCCGTAGGGAGCCCCAGCACAAAGGTGGGCTGGATAAGGGAATCCTCGACGAACTCATCGAAGAGCTTCGTCAGGACCAGGAAGCGGCTCTCGTAGCCCTCCAGGTCCACTCCCTTTTCCCTGGCAAAGGCACGGGCCTTCTCATCGTCTTCCTTTCCGTACTGATAGATATCAAATCCGGTCCTCTCCATGACAAGTTCTGCCATGGTGGCACGCCTGAAGGGAGGGTGAAAGCTGATAGACGTGCCCTGGTAGACAACGTCCCTGCTGCCCACGGAATCAGCGGCGGCGACTATCAGTTCCTCCGTGAGGTTCATCATGTCCTCGTAGTCCGCATAGGCCCAGTAGACCTCCATGGAGGTGAACTCCGGGTTGTGCATGATGTCTATACCTTCGTTGCGGAAGTTCTTGCCGATCTCGTAGACCCGTCCCAGCATCCCCACAATGAGCCTCTTGAGGTACAGCTCCGTGGCTATCCTCATGTACATATTGATACCGAGGGCGTTATGGAAGGTCACGAAGGGGCGGGCGTTGGCCCCCCCGGCAAGGGTGGCCAGTATCGGAGTCTCCACCTCCAGCGACCCATGGGCCTCGAGAACCCTCCTGAAAGTGGAGATTATACTGGCTCTCTTCCTGAAAGTATCACGCACATCGGGATTAGCGATCAGATCCACGTACCTCTGGCGGTATCTGGTCTCGGTGTCCTTGAGGCCGTGCCACTTCTCCGGAAGGGGGCGAAGGGCCTTGGCGAGGAGAACACACCTGGTGACCAGTATGGACAGCTCGCCCCTTCTGGTCCGGAAGGGGTGCCCAACTATGCCGAGCATGTCACCCGTGTCGATCCATTTCTTGAAGAAGCCGTACTCCTCTTCACCCATGGCATCCACCTGGAAGTAGAGCTGCAAGTTGGAGGTCTCGTCGGCAAGGTTGGCAAAGGCCGCCTTGCCGTGTCTCCTGAGGGTCATTAGGCGCCCGGCGGTCACTATCTCCGTATCGTCCTTTTCGTCCCCGGAAAGGTGGCTGAAATTCTTAAGCACATAATCGAGAGTGTGCTTCTTTATCCACTTCTCATGGACGAAGGGGTCGTACCCCTCCTCTTCGCGCAGTCTCATCAGTTTGTCGGTGCGCTGTCTGAGGATCTCATCCTCCTGAACTTCGATCTCTTCGGGATGCCTCTCTTCGATCACACTGCTCGCCCCTTTCAGGTGATGCTTTCCACTCTTCGAGCGCCGCCCTCATCTCCCCCCAGCTGGAGGATCTGGAGACGGCCTGCCTGAACCGTGAAGCTCCGTATAACCCTCTAAAGATACCCGAGAGGAAGCGCTTGAGCAAGACAATAGCGGCTTTTTCTCCTTCCTCGCTCAGTATCCTTTCCCCAAGGGAGATCATCAAGTCTATCCTGGAACCCGGTGAGTCCGCCAGGTGTCCCGGATCGACCGTAAAACCGCAACCTTCAAGTATTGCGGGGATCAGGAATGGGTCCCGGAAAGCCCCCCTGGCAACGAATACGGCGGAACAGCCCCCATCCAGCATTCTCTTTGCATCCCCGGGGGTGAAGATGTCCCCGCTGGCTGCGATCCTTCCGGGAAATGCGCGTGCGGCCTCAAGGACCACGCTGCTGTCGGCCATGCCCCCGTACTTCTGGGAAGGTTGTCTGCCATGGATACAGACATGGGAGGCTCCGGCTTCAAGAAGCATCCCTGAGAAGGTTAGGGTGTCCATTGGAGACGTCATGGGTGGTTTCCTTATCTTCGCCCATACGGGAAGACCCAGCGGAACAAGGGCTTTGACCATGGCGGCGGCGATCCCGGGACGTTCGAGAAGGCCGGAACCCGCGCCTCTTCTGGTCACCTTGGGCATGGGGCAGGCCATGTTTATTCCCAAGGCCTCGAATGAGGAACGGTCCAGTGCCATCCGGGCGCCCTCCAGCAGGGTCTCCGCATCGGCGGCGAAGAGCTGGAGTACGACCGGTCTCTCTCCATCGGCCGTTCTTAGCATTGAGAAGGTCTTTCGGCTTCCGTGGACAAGACCGGCACAGCTGACCATTTCGGTATGGACCAGGCCTGCGCCCAGCTGCCTGAAGAAGGACCGGACCGGTGGGATCGTGATCCCCGCGAGAGGGGCAAGCCAGACGGGGTTCTCCACATCCACTCCGCCCACTTTTGCAGGAAATGAGCCGGCATCGAAAGAGATCTCAGTTCTCCCCTCTGTCCATCTCATAGATCAGCCTCAGCCCTTCGAGAGTAAGCCAGGGCTCCACGGAGCTGATCGTCCGTGAAACAGGTGCCACCGCCTCTGCCTGGCCTCCTGTGGCGATGGCCCTAACCTCTTCCCCCATCTCTTCCCTGATCCTCTCCACCAGCGAATCCACCATACCGGCAAAACCGTAGAGAAAACCGGACTGCATCGAGTCTCTCGTGTTCCTCCCTATGACCTTTTCGGGCAGGTCGAAGGAGACCTTGGGCAGCTTGGCTGCCTTACCGAAGAGGGCCTCCATGCTCACCACGAGCCCCGGCGCGATCGAACCACCCAGGTACTCCCCGCGGGACGATATGGCGTCGATCGTTATGGCCGTTCCAAAGTCCACCACCAGAAGGGGGGAACCGAAACGGTCGATCCCGGCCACAGCGTTCACAAGGCGGTCGGCCCCCACCTCGGAGGGATTTTCGTACAGGACTGGAATGCCGATGTTGGTCCGGTTGGTGA
>LDZT01007206.1_pt1 | contig 12370 bp, 11 predicted proteins | sample 615521 | NCBI WGS metagenome assembly LDZT01 (sample SAMN03408292, study PRJNA278302) | terrestrial metagenome | isolation source: oil reservoir sample SB1 | place: USA: Alaska, North Slope, Schrader Bluff formation | collected 2011-09
TTCTCTTATTCCGATCGATTCAGCGATTTCGGTGATGGGTTTTAGTTTAGCTTCTTGGGCTATCTGTAGATCTGATTTCATTTTAGTTCCTCCTAATTTTTATTATTTTAATATATCTTACTCTGTCTTAAAAATACTCATTTACTATTTATTAAAAAATTCTAATGCGCTGCGAACATGCATTTCAACTCCAATTAACATTACATCCTCATCGATATTAAAACGCGGATTATGATGAGGGTAATGGGATTCTTTTTCTATATTGCCAGCCCCAACAAAATAGAAGACACTCGGAACCTTATTGGCAAACTCAGAAAAATCTTCACCGGCAGTGGATACATACGGTATAATTTTGTCACCATTGCCTAGTAATTCTTCACCTATAGTTATCACTAATTTTGTCATATTCAGATTATTAATGACTGACTGATTCTCATTATAAAATTTTAATTTATATTTCGTTCTATAAGCTCTACAAATAGCTTCTACTATTCTTTCAAATCTTTTATTTATTTTCTCTTCGTCCTTCACTCCCTCTTTATAAAAATACCTTATTGTCCCTCCTAAATTAACTGTATCAGGTATAATATTAGATTTTACTCCACTTTTTATTTTAGTAAACATAATAATAGTAGGCTTTAACGCACTTATTTCTCTTGTCTGTATAGTTTGGATAGTCTGAATAATATTTGCAGCGGCAATAATTGGATCCACTGCGTTTTCCGGATAACCTGTATGCCCACCTTTCCCTTTAATCTTAAGGTTAAAGACATCAAGAGTTGCGGTTATAGGACCAGCTGTAACTCCAATCTTCCCACTTTCTATCGGGGTCCATAAATGTAGAGCCATTGCCGCATCTACCAGAGGATTTTCAAGAACTCCTTCTTCTACCATTACTTTTGCCCCACCAACTTCTTCATTCGGCTGAAAAACAAATTTAATATTCCCTTTTATTTTCTCCTTATAATTAGAAAGAATTTTCGCAGCCACTAAGAGCATAGCTGTGTGAGCATCATGACCACAAGCGTGCATTACTCCATTATTTACCGATTTATACGGTACCTCATTTTCTTCTTGAATAGGTAAGGCGTCCATATCGGCACGTAAAAGTAAAGTAGGACCCGGAGCATTTCCCTCAAGCAGAGCAACAACACCTGTTCTTGCAATACCTCTTTTTACCTTCAATCCGCATTTTTCAAGATAATTTGCTACAATTTCTGCAGTCCTATATTCTTTAAATCCCAGCTCGGGATGCTTATGAAAATCTCTTCTTAATTCAATTAATTCATCTTTTAGACTTGTTATTTTCTTTTTTATATTCATAGTGGTTTTATATTATCCTTTCGTAATAAAAAATTACGTTTTAAATGCTACATAAAACCTTTGAAATTCTTCTTAACAACGGCTGAATAGACATAGTTTATCATAGTGATATAATCAAAAACAGGAAGATTTATTGCCTCTTGAACTGCCGCTCCATAGGGAGGCAGACAGCTGCATTCTAATAAAATAACTTTTATTTTAGGATCTTCTCTGGTCATCTCCTTGGCTGCAGACACCACTTCTTTTTCCACCTTCTCGAAATCAAGCCAGCCAACTTCTTCAATAATTGCTTTTCTAAAATATTCTTTACCTTCCACTCCTTTGATATAGACAGAATTCATATCTTTAATGCCCACTTCTCTTAATAAAGTATCATCAAGTATCTTTGAATTTGCCGTAATTATTCCAACTTTTTGTCCCTCACCAATTATTCTTGTCAGGAAAGGTAACTGAAGAAGACTGGATAAAAATACGGGAACTTCTAATTGTTTGGCCACTTCTCTTTGGAATAAAGCCATGAATCCACAATCGCCTGTAATTGCTCTTACTCCATGTTCTATTAATTCCTTACCAGCTTCAATTACTCGATCTAAAAATTTAATCTCTTTATTAAAGATCCTTTCGACAGTAAGACCATTTACTACTTTAAATCTTACCGGAAAGGAATAAGAAGTAGCATTAGCCACGTCACCTGGAACATAAGGGGCAAAGGATGTATCCAATAAAAGAATTCCTATAGCCTCACCATAACTTGCTTGTCCCTTTTTGGCTTTATACAACATGTACCTCTACCCCTCCTTTAATTTTTCGAAATAGAATATTATTTAATAAAAAGTTCCATGGGAAAATCGTATAACGATTCATATCCCTTTTTAGTAATCCTTATCGATGCGTCTACTTCAAATCCAACTTCTTTATACCAAATGCCTGGTATAAGGTGTAAGGTCATATTTGGCTGTAAAATAGTTTTATCGCCAGGCCTCAGGCTTATGGTTTGTTCGCCCCAGTCAGGCGGATAGTTCAAGCCGATTGAATACCCCAAACGTGATTCTTTAACAACAGTTGAGTGGGAAATAGCATCTCTCCACTTTGCTTCTACTTCTTCACAGGTAACTCCTGGTTTAATAAATTCCAGTGTTTTAGCCAATCCATTTGTTACAACATCTGCAGTCTCTCTCATTATTTTAGGCGGGGTACCAAGATAAATAGTCCTTGCAATAGGTGCATGATAATGTTTATACACTCCAGACAATTCTAAAAGAACAGCTTCATTATTCTCAAACTTTCTATCAGACCAGGTCAAATGAGGGGTACTTGTTCCTTCGCCAGCCATCATCAAAGGCACTATAGCCGGATAATCTCCACCATATTCTTCAGTACCCTTTATCTGGGCATAAGAAATATTTGCTGCTGCATCACATTCCCTTACTCCGACATTAACAGAATCTATACCCGCTTGCATTGCTTTTACAGCAATTTTACCTGCTCTTTTCATAAACTCAATTTCTTTTTCAGATTTTATCATCCTTACCATGTTAACTAAAAGGTTACCATCTTTAAATTTTGCTTTAGGCAGAGCTTTTTCTAATTCTAAATAACAACGATGGGTAAAATAAAATTGATCCATTTCAACGGCAATCGTCTTATTATCCCATCCTTTTTTCTTGATTATATCTGCAACAAATTGCATCGGGTGTTTTGTTTTTGATTGAACATAATCATCAGGGTAACCTCTTATATCTTCATCTTTAAGAAACGTGGTTATTTTAGCTCCGTTAGCATCCATAGCTCTACCGACCCAAATTGGCTCTTCTTTGTCTAATGATACAATTACACCCTGATGAACGTAAAAACTCCATCCATCATAACCAGTAAGGTAGTTCATATTTGCTGGTTGAGAAATAAATAAAACATCAATACCTTCTGCTTCCATTCTTTTTTTTGTTTTTTTAATCCTATCTTTATATTCATTAATATAAAAATATAACATCTAATTATTTCTCCTTGCTTAAAAAATAAATAAAAACCTTATGCGAGCTGCATTTGGCTTTCATTAAAAGACAGTGCAGACAATCGTAGTATGGTAATGACTGTAAACTTAGTTAATTTTATTCTAATTGATTGTTTGTTCTGGAACTTTCCACCTATAGCACAGGTTTTACCTGTGCTATAGGCTAAAATTCAGTAAACCAAAAATATTATTGTCTTTGAGCAGTCTTAATATCATTTAATAATGCATCAAGTATCTCCTTAGCGCCCTCACCACCAATTTTCAAGTAAGTATCGACGGGGCCACCTTCTTGCCAGGCCAGCTCTTTGAATGGCACTATCTCTTCGTCATTTAACTCATAAATTGTAATTGTGGGTTTGGCCTCCCTAATCTTCATCCCTATTAGTTCGTTGTTTCGGAAAGACCAGTTAGTCATTGGTACTATAAGTTCCGCACAGGAGTCAATAAGTATCTGCTGTAGATCTTCAGGTATGCTATCAAAAAGTTCACGATTAACTACTGGGGTGACCATAAATGCTTCATTCCACAAGTTGGTAATATAGTCTTGAACTTCATAGAAACCCATACTTAAGTGGGCATACATCGGCTGAACCTGTGAATCTAGCAATCCAGTCTGTAGAGCTCCATAGATCTCGCCATAGTCTAAGCTTTGTGCATTAAAACCATAGGTATTGTAAGCCTTTACCAGGATAGGATTTGCCATTACCCTGTGTTTAAGTCCTTTAACATCTTTCGGAGAATGGATGGGAACATTAGAGGTGACCCTCATCCAACCTGAACTCCATACACCTAATAACTGAAAACCTCTATTTCTAAAACCTTCTTCCAGTAGTTGGATAGCCCGACCATTCTGGCAAACTTCATGCATAACTTCAGCGGTATTCTCTTTTGGCCAGAGATATTGTAAAGCCAAGACCTGAGCTTGAGGCACAAAGCCTCCAACCCATCCATAGTCTACACTGCCCAATTCTATCTCTCCCATCTGAACAAGCTCAACTATATCCCTCTCTCCTCCAAGAGTACCATAGGGAAAGACTTCGATTTCTATTCTCCCATTTGATTTTTTTTCTACTAGATCAGCAAATCGCTCGGCAAAGACCGTCATGGGATCCCCCGTCACCTCTTCAGAGATCATTTTCCATTTGTAGACCTCAGTTTTTTCTTGAGCAAATACGGGGAAGACAAAAGCTATTAGCACTATTACTAAACCTAAGATTAGAATCAACCTGAAATTTCTCATATTTATCCCTCCTTTTTGTTTAATTTTATTAATATCCAAGAAATATATCTACTCATTTATTTTCATTACATAAGCATCATCTCCTTTACTTTTAGCCCCCTAAAGCGCTCCTTGGTATAAAAAGAGCCAGTTCAGGAAAAGTGATTACTATGGCCACTGCTACTAGTAAAATAAGCACAAAAGGCCAGGTCATCCTTATCACTTCTAAATAAGGTCTTTTAAAGATCACCATGGCAGTGAAAATATCACACCCACAAGGTGGAGTAGCCGAACCTATTGCTGCTTGCATTGTTACTAAAACTCCCAGAAAAACTTTGTCAATCCCTGCTTGAGCTACATAGGGCGCAAAAAGTGGAGTTAGAACATAAATAGCGACAATGGGATCAACAAACATACAAGCAATGAAATAAGCAATATTAATTATGATAATAACCTTTAGGACAGAAGGTTCATCCCCAAAAAGAGGTGGCAGGATTAGTTTGTATATTCCAGAATAACTTAAAAGCCAGGATATGGCTTGCCCCGCTCCCACCAATATGAAAACCACGGCAGTGACCACTGCCGTAGACAGGGCAATATCTATGAGTTTTTTAAATGTTAATGTTTTATAAACCAGTCCCTCTAAGACTAAAGCATATAGTACAGAAGAAGCAGCTGCTTCCGTAGGACTGAATATCCCCCCATAGATCCCTCCAAGGATCAATATAGGAAAACCAATTATCAAGATGCCTTCCTTGGTAACCTGCTTCCTTTCCTTCCAACTAGCCTTGGGATAAAGCCCAATATTATAAAATTTGGAGTAAAAATAGGAAAAGATTGAGAATAAAGCACAAACAAGTAATCCGGGAAGAATACCGGCAAGAAATAATTTTCCAACAGAAGTTTGCGTTGCTACTCCATATACAATAAAACCTATGCTGGGAGGAATAAGAAAAGCAATGTCGCTGGAATTAATAATTAAACCAAGGGTAAAAGGGCTGGAATAACCAGCCTCGAGGAGCATGGGGCGCATTGTCCCCCCTATAGCAGCTACAGTTGCCTGCGTGGAGCCAGATACAGCCCCAAATAAAGTACAGGCAACATTAGTAACTATAGGCAGGCCCCCAAATAGATGTCCCAGGAAAGCCTTTACCATATTTATCATTCTCTTGGCAGCCTGTCCGGAAGTAATAATATTAGCCGCCAGTATAAACATAGGCACACAAACCAGAGAAAGTGGCTTAATCCCACTCAATATTTGCTGTATTAGTATATTTAGATTAAGATCAGGAAAAAAGAAAAAACTAACTAACAGAAAAGTAGCAAGGAGTACCACCATAAAGGGGAAACCAAGAAAAAGCAAGGTGAACGCTACCACTCCCATCAATTGTAACATAATTCCTCCTCTCTAACCTCCTTCCTCACTCATATTCGCTCTTTTGTTCAGGAGAGAGCCAGACCTCCTCTTTTACCTGGATGTTCTTCACAATGGTCCGAACATAATGTATTCCGGCCAGGAAGAAACCCACCGGAACGACTACGATACCAATCCAATAGGGCATTCTTAGAGCTGGGGCCACTTGTTGCCAACGATAAGTAGTATATACGTAATTAACAGAAATATAGGTCAGGTAGAACATGACTATAGCACTGATTGTAGAAATTACAAATATCATGATTTTTTGCACCCTCACCGAAGATAAGTCAAATATTGCCCCCATACGGATATGCCTTGCCTTCCTCGAGGCATAACTTACGCCAATAAAGGTTATCCAGATCACTAAAAACATAGCTATTTCATCGATAAAATAGATCGAGGTTCCTGCTTTTCTGGCTACTACATTGACAATTAAAATTATAGCCAGCACGCTAACCCCTATACAGAGGATAACTTCCTCTATTTTCTCTAACACCATATTTGTCTTTGCCAAAAAGTTTGATATTTTCACTACAAATTCCCTCTATAATCTATCTTACTAATATCTTTTAGGTATCTGCCGAGATATCTTTCTAATAAAATTTATCTGAAAAAAGAATTCATTTTACAAATTCTTATATCCATCCCCTGGCTTTCATTGCCTTGCTTATCTTGGTCAAGGCATTAACCCAGGCAGCATTTCTAAGGGAGATGTTCTTTTCTCTTGCAGTTGTAACGGTTTCCTTATAGGCTTTTAAAATTCTTTCTTTAAGCTTTTTATTAACAGTTTCTAAATCCCAGTAAGTATCAGTTAACCCTTGAGTACGTTCAAAACTACACACAATAGCACCACCACAGTTAGCTAATACATCAGGAATAATTGTAATTCCTTTTTCTTCGAGTATCTTTTCAGCTCCTGGGGTAGTTGGACCATTTGCTCCTTCAATGATTAATTGTGCTTTTATCTTATCTGCGTTTTCATCAGTAATAACACTTTGAACCGCAGCAGGGATTAAAATATCACACTTCGTTTCTAATAACTCTTTATTAGTTATTTCTACTGTTCCTGGAAAGCCTGCAACAAATCCGGTATCTTCAACATATTTTGCAAGTTCTTCTATATTAATTCCTTCCTCTGAATGTACCCCGCCTTTAATATCACTTACTGCTATGACTTTAAACCCATCATTATAAAGTAATCTCGCCACAGTACGTCCAACATCTCCAAATCCCTGAACAACTACTGATGGGCTTTTAGCTAATCCTATATCTTTCACCACTTCCTTAGTAACAAAAAATGCACCAGTTCCGGTTGCCTCCATACTACCTAAAGTACCATTGACTTCGGCTGGCTTGTCATTAATTGCTGCAGGGCTATGAAATCCAACTATTTCTTCATACTCGTCAAGCATCCAGGCCTGTGTTTTTGCACTAGTTCCAATATCTGCTCCTGGCACATCAACCCACGCTCCCTTCATAGGTAACTTGCGAATAAAAGCACGAACAAGGCGTTCTAATTCCCATTCACTTAACTCAGAAGGATCAACTCTTACACCGCCTTTCCCTCCGCCAGCAGGAATACCAGCAACAGCGTGTTTGATGGTCATCCAAAATCCTAAAGCTTTTACAGTATTTAAATCTAAATTGGGTACAAATCTTGTCCCGTCCTTAATTTCTCCTAAGGCATCATTATAATGAACTCTAAAAGCATTAAATATCCTAAGTTCACCATTATCCATTTTCATAGGAATGATAAATTCAAAAACACGTTTAGGTTGACTAAGAATTTTAATTGCATTGGGCTCCAAGCCTGCAATTTTCCCTGCAGCGCGCAAGGTATTTAAAGCTGTTTCAAATGGATCGTTTTTCATTATTTTTTTCCTCCTCTTATTGCTTGTTCCATTAGTTTATTTAGGATCTGGGAGAATTAAATCAGAAGGACCCTTCTTAGATAATTTTAATTTAGGTGCTTGTCTTTCCATAATCTCTTGAAAAATGGCAGCTTCTTTGACTTTCTCTCTCATAAATTCTGCATGCCAACTCTCTTTCACCCAGGGTTTATAAATATCAGCCTGGCTAGTTCCCGGTTCAATTTTAAAGTAACAAGGTGAGGTAACCCTGGCGATTTCCGGAGCTTCATAGACCCTAAACATCCCCCCTTCAGCATCTGTAATAAACATATAAATATCTATTGGTATATTAATCGCTTTTCGCATTCCTGCCAAAATTGGGAGCGAAACATCTGATGTAGGATTAATTGAATTAGCACCCATCTTCTCAATAACCTTAGCTCCGGCAGCACTGCAGTATCCACCAAATGCAGACCATTTAAAGACTACATCTTTAGGTATAAAACCCTTTTCACGCATGCGAGTCACAATAGAAAGTATTCCTTCGTCAAGCACCAGAAATCCTCTGAGCCCAGCTTCAATATTTCTCATCATATCTGCCAGCCAATAAGAAATGTTATCAGAGCCTCTTAGCCTAAACCCTACCATAGCACCTTCAGAAAAAGCTGCGGCCTTTGCCCCTACGTCCCAAGCTTTACGTGGACCCATTGTAGCTATAACCTCTATCTTTTCATCTTTTCCCATTTGAGCCATAGCCTTCAATTCACTAAAATCACTTAAAGTTGATCCTGCTACTGTTATTATGGCTCTATGAATGGGTACATTCCTTTTTTTTGCTTCGTCAATCATTGCTTCAAAAGTTGATGGGTGCTCGACCCCCGAAATTTCTATTCTCCATTGTGCGCCATCTGGAAAGGTTTTTGTTGAAGAAGGAAGTTCACCCAAATCTCTTCCAGGAATCCCCATCCCCTCCATAAATTCTCTAATTTCTTTTATCGTTTTACTCATTGTATTTGCTCCTTTGTTTCTTTAAATATTAAAGATTTACTCAAACTCTTTCAGCATCTCATAAAACTCTTCTTCTTTGCCTTTTAAAATATGATAGCAGTGATCATCTGTAGGGAAGGCTCCGGTCTTTACATCTTTGATATATTCCTTAAAGGCATTGGTTTCTATTTCGGCGATATTAGCATATTTCTTAACAAACTTAGGGGTAAAGGCCTGGAAGAGGCCTAACATATCGCCACATATTAATAACTGGCCATCACAGGGTCCCCCTGCTCCAATAGAGTAGACGGGTATAGACAATTTTTTAGTAATAAATACGGTTAATTCTGGTGGAACTGCTTCTAACAAGAGGGCATAAGCACCAGCTTCTTGAATGGCCAAAGCATCCTTAATTAATTCTCGTGCACTAGCAGCATCTCTACCTTGAGCTTTAAATCCACCTAATTGACCTGAACTTTGGGGAGTAAGACCAATATGCCCCATAACTAATATTCCGGCATCAGCTATAGCCTTTATTCTGCTACAGACTCTCCTTCCTCCTTCTAATTTTACTGCATCCATATCCGCCTCTTTCAAAAAACGTCCTGCATTTCTCACTGCTTCCTGGTCGGAAATCTGATAGGACAGAAAGGGCATATCCCCGATACAGAAAGTATTCGGTGCACCTCTCCGAACTGCCTGGCAATGAGAGATACAGTTTTCCATAGTAACTGGGACTGTACCTTGATAACCTAATACTACCATCCCTAATGAATCACCGACTAAGATCATATCCATACCGGCTTGCTCAACAAATGAGGCAGTGGGAAAATCATAAGCAGTTACCCAAGCTACTTGTTCTCCTTTCTTTTTCATTTCTATGAAATCTAAGCGGGTCTTCTTTTTATTCATCTTTTAATCCTTCCTTTCTATAATATATTTTTATATATCTAAAACTGATTAGAAATTTTTTTAGATATAGTTATTAATTCATCCTTAACTTTTTCCATCTTATCTAAAGTAAAACGTGATGCTGGACCAGTGATACTAATAGCAGCTATAGCTTCATTTCTACCAAATATAGGGACACCTATACAATTAATACCAATTTTATATTCTTCTCTATCAAGCGCATAACCCTGTTCTTTAACCTTTTTTAAATGTTTTTTTAATTCCTCTAATGAAGCTATTGAATTAGACGTAAGGGAAGTTAATGGTTCGTCATTTTTATATAAACTTTCAAATTCCCCATCAGAAATAAAAGCTAATAAGACCTTCCCTAAAGCAGTACAATGGGCTGGAGTTCTAGTCCCTGCCATAATCTCCGTCCTCAAAATTTCTGGGCTCTCAATTGTATCAAGATAAATGACTTCCTTACCCTCCAAAATTGCTAGATTTGCTGTCTCATTAGTAACTTGCGATAACTGTCTAAGATAGGGTTTTGTTATCTCGACCAAACGTTTTGTACTTTGGACTGCACAACCAAGCGCAAATAACTTAATTCCTAATCTATACTTCGTTGTTTGTTGATTCTGAATAACATACCCGCGAGATTTTAAGGTAGTTATTATTCTATGCACTGTACTTAGCCCCATATGCAACTTTTTACTTATTTCAGTTATGCCTGTTTCTTGCTCATTAACTGAAAGAAATTCTAATAAATCCAAGGCTTTATCTATAGATTTTATTCTCTCTTTTTTGCCCGTTTGTTTTTCCATATTACGGAAACCTCTTTCCTTATTTTCTATATTTATAATACCATATAAATTTCAAAAATCCTTCTTTTTTAATAAATATTTTTTATTATCTGGTCACGCAGATATTGACTACTTACAGAATAAAGCTTAAGATAAATGGTGAGAGGTCAAAAGATGAAAGAAGAAAGAAAAGTCAAAAGATATATTAAACCTACCACTTTTACCCAGCGAAAACTAATGATAGAAACTTATCAAAAGACACATAATATAAGTTTCTCTTGTAGAAAAGCAAAAATATCTATAAATACTTTTCGTAGATGGTATCCTCGCTATTTAGAACAAGGCATAGGAGGGATAAGAGAGCCAAAAAAACGTATAAGAAAAAATCCGGGGAGAGTCCCAGAAAAATATGCCCTTAGGATAATTGAACTAAAGAAAAAAAATCCTAATTGGGGACGCCGGACTATAGCTTCAGTAATTGTAAAAGAAAACAATAATAAAAAAGTAATCAGCCCTGGTGGTGTACAGAAAGTTTTGGAGAGAGCAGGATTGTGGGTCAAAAAGAAAGAGATAGATATTTAGGATATTGAGGTGTTGTTATAGAAATGAAAAAAATAAATATTAAAGTTCCGCAAAATAGGCAGATTTTACTCTCTTATTCAACAGAAGAGATACCCTCCCTATTAGAAGAGAATAAGAAAATTTTTAGCCAGTATTCCTTTAAACTTCTTAACCAGCCTTTCAAGGAAGTTAGGGAAAAAAACCGAAAAGAAGTTCTTCAAAGGGCATTAAAGTTTAGTTCTAAATTTGACCCCCATATTGAAGAAAAAATTAATTCCTCTTTCCAATATATTATCCAGACTGGCCATCAACCAGTATTTTTTCATCCTGGAGTATGGATTAAAAATATATTTTTAAATGAACTTCTAAAATCTCCTTTGCCGGATAAATGTTTAGGATTAAATATCATTCTGGACAATGATATCTGTAAAGACCTTAACTTTTTATTGCCTGCTCTTTCTTCAGAAAGAAATTTAAGATTAAAGAAAATAAATTTCTTCCCCTCGGAATTTGCTTCCCATCTCCCATTTGAAGAATATCCCTACCCTCCTCAGGAAGTTACCACCAAATTTATTCAGGATACCACCTATAGGCTTAAACTATTAGAATCAGAAAATAAAGAAATTTTAAATAATTTTCAAATATTTTCTCAATGTCTGGAAGATTCTTTCCACCTATGTAGCCAAAATTATCCAAAAGCCAATCTGGGAGAATTTCTTGGCTTAGCTCGCCGTCTTTACGAGCAAGAAATTCATCCAACCTATCTGGAAATTCCTTTTTCGAAAATTTGCGATAGCGATGAATTTCTCTCCTTCTTTTTGCATATTATTAAAAACATCGAATCCTTTTCTGAAATTTATAATAATAAATTAGATGAATACAGAAAGTTATTTAAAATTAGAAATCAAGCACACCCCTCGCTTAATTTAACCATTAAAGAAAACCTTATCGAAGCCCCTTTCTGGATCTGGAGAGAGCAAGACCAGAGGAGAAAAATTTTTATTTTAAGAAAGGGAGGAGGAAATTATCTTTATAATAATTCTTATGGGAAAATATTTCTTGTAGAAGAAGACAGTTTAAAATCTCTATCTTCATTTAAAACCCTCCTCAAAGAACGGGACTTAAAGATAAGACCCAAAGCTCTTTTGTTAACTCTATACAATCGACTATTTATTTCTGACCTTTTCATTCACGGATTGGGAGGAGCAAAATATGACCTGGTAACTGATGAAATTATCAGAGAATTTTTTAAGGTGGAACCTCCTCACTTTTTGGTTGTTTCCTGCACTTTATATCTTCATCTTA
>LDZT01010996.1_pt1 | contig 12365 bp, 11 predicted proteins | sample 615521 | NCBI WGS metagenome assembly LDZT01 (sample SAMN03408292, study PRJNA278302) | terrestrial metagenome | isolation source: oil reservoir sample SB1 | place: USA: Alaska, North Slope, Schrader Bluff formation | collected 2011-09
CAGCAATACTCATCATGAAATATTTTTTGATTTGAAAAATGCAATAAAAACAGCAAAAAAACTAAATTGCCCTTATTTGATGTTATTAACAGATGAATTGGGAGAAGAAGGAGTAGTAAAATACAACCATGCTGAGATAAGTGCAAAAGAGAAATATGATAATATTATTTCCGGCCTGGAAAAAGCAATCAGCCTAACTCCCGATTCTATCACTCTGGTATTAGAAACTCTTAATACAAAAATTGACCATCCGGGTTATTGTCTGGACAATATGGATACTGCGGTAAAAATAATCAGGGAGATTAACCATCCTCAACTTAAAATTTTAGCTGATTTATATCATCTTGGGGTTATGGAGCATGATATAAAACAAATTATTAAACGATACCTTCCGGAAATAGGTTATATACATATTGCAGATATTCCGGGAAGACACGAACCCGGAACAGGGAAAATAGACTGGAAAGAAATTCTGGAATTACTGAAAGCAGAAAGATATGATGGTTTTGTTGGATTTGAATATTCCCCTGCTCATGATTCTGATGAATCACTACTCCAAATAAAAAATCTCTGGGAATCCGTTTTTAATTAATAGTCTTGATTAAATTTTTTACATTTTAATATTTTTCCTGAATCAGCCTTTCTACCTCATCAATAGATCGACGAAAAGGTCCTTCTGCCTCCATTTTTAAGCTTGTTACTGCAGCTGCCCAGATAGTGGATTCTTGTGGGGAAGAATTAATTCTTTTTGCCATATAGGAAGCTATACAGGTATCCCCCCTACCACTTCGTCCGATTAATTCCCTGGGGAAAAATAGAGTCTGGTGAAACTTCCCTTCAGCAAACACCAGCACACCATCTTTGTGTGTAATAATTACCTCTTTTGGACCCAACTCTCTAATTAAAATAGCTGCTTTTTTAATATCTTTCTCTCCGGTTAAAATTTCAGCTTCCACTGCATCAGTCTTTAGTACATCAATACAGGACAATACTTCTTCTTTTTTTAACCATTGTTTTGCAACTAATTTACCATTATCATTTACGCGTAGAAAACTTTGAATATCAGCAACTAATATAGATTCTTTTTGAGAAAGTTCTTTAATTATTTCTAAAGGAATTTCTTCACGCATAGATGCACCAATAACGATTACTTGTGCATCTAATGGAGTAATCTCTTTTGAAGTAAAGGGACCTGCCCAGCTTTTTACATAAATAACTCTTTCATCCGGATTATCTGAAGGATATACTAATTTTAAACAGGTAGATTCTGGAGTCCAGGTTACATCTGTTTTAACTCCCAGCTTTTCTAAATCTCTTGCCACTTCTGCATCTTCTGATGACATCATTGTTACTGCCTGTACTTCAAGCTTCATTCTGGCAGCAACACTTGCACCATAATTGAATGCACCTCCATTAACGACCCTGGTTCCACTGGAGGAAACAATATTATCTTTTGTATAATGACCTATAAAAGCAATCTGATTTGCATTTTTCAATTATCTAACCTCCAAATCTTTGGATAAATATGTATACAAAAGTGAGTTAAACTGTTATTTCGGGAATTAAATGTTTGATTGCCATGTTAATTCTGTTTTTTAGCTCCTCTTTATCTAATTCCTGTAAATCTCTGGAAAAGGGTTCAAATGAGATGATACTATCATAACCACGCTTCACAAAATATTCAATTTGCTCTTTACTTTTCATTTTATCATTTAAGAAATCAATATTGCGATGTTCGTCTCTATATTCTTCAGGAGACAAATCTGCAGTAACGGCTGATATATGAATTATTCCAGTTAATTTTACATCATATTCATCACTGAACTTTTCAAGATTATCAGGGCCAATAGCATGGTGAAAGGTATCAAATACAATTTTATACCCTTCATATCCCACTTCCTTGATTGCTTTCATTGCTGTAATAACAGAAGACAAAGAACTGGATTTAAAACCAAGAGGTTCGACATAACCAATAACATTAATAGCCGGACAATTTATTTCTCTTGCCATATTTAACAGGTTAAGTAAATTATCTTTTATTTTCTTTAATTCCTCAGGATCATTAAATCTTTGCAATGCATTTATAGAGCAAATTTGTAAATTATTTTGCTTAGCAAGCTTCTTTATTTTATTTGCAGAAAGCGAATCAGTTATACCTTTACCTGGTAAATCATTTCTTAATTCTATATAATTCAATTCCAATTCATTTGCCAGTTGAAAGAGATCTTTGAGATTATAATTGGAACAGATAATCCTATTTAGGCCGAAGTTAGAACGATTAATCATAATTTACTGTCTTTTTTTATTAGAATTCAATTTCTGTAGTAGGAATTATCCTTTTATTGCACCTGCAGTTAAACCCTCTACAAGCTTTTTTCGGACTATAAAAGCAAAAACTAAAACCGGGAGAACAATGATTGTCGCAGCCGCCCCTATACCTCCCCAGTCAATTTTTCCATAAGACATAAAATTATATACCGCTACGGGAACTGTCCTGGTCCTAGGCCCGGACAAAATCAGTGAGAATAGAAATTGATTCCAGGAAAAAATAAAAGATATAATTGCTGCAGTGAAAATTCCATTCATAGAGAGAGGTATAGTAATTCGTATAAAAGTTTCGACTCGAGAACAACCATCTATGAAAGCAGACTCCTCTAATTCTCGGGGGACATTTTCAAAAAAGGCAATCATAAGCCAGATAACCATAGGTAAAGTAATAATTAGGTGAGTCATTATCATGCCAATAAATGTATCAATAAGTCCAAGCATACGAAACACAATATACCAGGGTAATAGATAGCTGATAAATGGGGTCATTCGAGCTATAAGAATTGCCATACTCAACTTTTTTTGATTATAACGGACTATAGAGTAAGCTGCCGGCAGACCAACCAAAAGTGAAATGATTGTTGCACTAAATGCAATAATTGTACTATTTATTAGATATTGAAAAAAATTGTGTTGTTGAAAAACAGCCTTAAAATTTTCCATTGTTGGTTTAAAAATAAATAGTGGAGGATACTCTATATTTTGTACCCCGCTTTTCAAGGCAGTTAAAATCATCCAGGCAAAGACAAATATTGGGGGAATAATAAGTATAATTACTCCGATATAAAATAATATTTTGTTTATTACTTTTCTTCTGGTCATTTTTATATTTCCACCCTATATCGTACTTTGTTCATTATTACATTAAAAAGCAACACAATTAAAAATACAATAATAATTAAGGCTGAACCATATCCTCCATTAAAAAAACTAAAGGCAGTTTTATAAGAGTATAAATATAATGTCTCTGAAGCATTCCCCGGTCCACCCTGGGTAATCGTATAAATTATATCAAATTCTTTCAGGTTATCCAAAGCCCGGAGAGTTAAAGCGGTAATAAGAACCGGCCTAATCATTGGTAAAGTGATATATGAAAATATCTGTGTAACATTTGCTCCGTCAATAATGGCTGCTTCATAGGGGTCTTGGGGTAGTGATTTTAATCCTGCTAAGACAATTAGAGTTATCATAGGAGTCCATTTCCATACATCAACCATTACCAGGGACAATACTACAGTACTTGTGCTGCTTATCCAGAGACTTGGAGGTAGACCAAATAAGCTTAATAAATAATTAAGAACTCCAATTTGTGGATTTAACATGATGCGCCAGACTAAGGCAATGGCTACCGGGGTTGCTGCAAAAGGAAACACATAAATTGTTTGCACAAAGCCACTGCCTTTAAATTCTCTATTCAAATAGACTGCAATTAGTAAACCTATTACAATTTCCAAAGATAGTGATAAGCCACTAAAATAAACCATTACCTTTAAACCATTCCAAAATCGAGGATCAGTAAAAGCTTCAAAATAATTTTGCAAACCAATAAATTCTGGATCTCCTAAGCCAATTCTCCATTTATTGAAAGACATATAGATATTATAAATAATGGGAAATATAACAATAATAAATAAAAGAATAACAGTTGGGGCAGGAAAAAAGATATTTAGGTTTTTATCAATTAAAGAAAATATTTTTTCTTTAAATTTTTTCATTAGATGTGGACTCCACTTTACCTGAGAAGGCGATTTTTCGCCTTCTCAGGTAATTCTTACATCAAAAACGACTTGTTTGTTACAGTGAATTTATTTTTCCATTTTTTGGTTCATTAACCTGGCTGCATCCTCTGCTGAGGCTTTAACATCTTTACCATCAATGGCATCAACAATTACCTGTCCAATAATATCTCTAATTTCTGACACATTTAAAACAGGAGGATTCCATTGAGGCTGACCAATTTCAAAAGATTCTAAAGAAGCTGCAGTCCAATCAGGTGTATCATCTGTTTTAACAAATTCTGGATCTGTCCAAGCAGATTCTCGACCTGCCGGTACACCAGTTAATAATGAACCGAGGGCGTTTTCTTTATTTGTTGCCCACTGTACAAAGAGCCAGGTTGCCATTTGTTTTTCTTCAGGTGCAGCACCAGAAACAGCTAAACTCCAGTTAGAAACATGAGGATGTTTACCTGCCGGTCCAGCTGGAATTGTGGTATAACCTACTTTACCCGCCACTTTAGATTCAGCAGGATCTTCATACATCGAGCTAAAGACATTTGCATCAAATATCATAGCAGCAGTACCATCCATAAAGGTAGATGTTGCTTCTGCCCAGTGATACATTGTTGGACCTTGAGGCCCGTATTCTCTTAAGAGTTTCCCATAAAATTCAAAGGCTGCAATGCTTTCTGGAGAGTTAATATTAGCATTCCCCTCTTCATCAGTCCATGAGCCACCAAAACTATATAGAAAATCAACAAATTGAGAGGTAGCAGCCGCTTTCATTCCTCGCATGGCAATTCCGACCATCTCTTTCCCGTCAATTTCTTTTCCATGGAAAAATTTGGCAGCTTCCTCCAATTCTTCCATTGTTTCAGGTACCTTAACACCATATTCTTCAAACAGGTCTCTACGGTAAGACAATAAAGAGGCTTCAGCATTAATAACAACTCCGATTTGGTGACCTTCTATACTTGCTCCACCCATGGGGCCGGCAAAAAAGTCATCAACATTCCAATCCTCTTCAGTCAGTTGAGGATCTTCTATATAACCTTCTAATGGTGCGAGCCAACCGGCTTTCCAATAGTGCAACTTTGCCTGGCCAGGCATAATCATGAATCCATCCACGTCAGCACCAGCATTCAATTCAATTAATCGTTTATCGCGGAATTGGTCTTCAGGAAATACTTCCATGTTTACCTTGATTCCTGTTAGTTCTTCAAATTCGGGAATTTTTGGTTCAATAAAAGTGGTGAATGGATGCTTGTTCATTAATAAACGTATTTCAGTTCCTTCAAATTGACGCCAATTAACGCTTGCAAAAGATGTCATTGAGAAAAATACCAGTAACATCAAACTTAAAAATATAATACTTAATTTTTTATTCATTTTTCTCCCTCCTAAATTTAAACACAATACTTTAAAATAGTTATTAATCTATTTTGCTTGTGTTCATTAAACAAGGAGTCATTTTCTTGAATTTTTTGATTAGTTAGTAAAATTTATAGATAATTAATCCTCTCATCCCCCCTTTCAATTTTGAATTATTGACTCCTTACTCTATTAATATATTATCAAATTCAACTATAAAATAAAAATTTTTTTATTAAAACTAGAAAGAAAGAACTTTACTAAATTTAATAAAAGGAACAACTCTCAATGTTTCATTATAATTCTGCACATTCTTGACTGTTACAATAACTAAACTCCAGCTGTAGATGAGGATGATGAATCTGAAATTCCTTTTCCAATATTTCATCAACCTGTTTCCTTATATTGTCCGCTTCGCTCAATTTCAGGTCCTTATTTAAGGTAATGTGTCCTTCAAAAAGAATTCGATTCTCATCAATCTGCCAGACATGAACATGATGCAGATTGTGTATCTGGGGAATAATTTCTATCTTCTTTTTAATTTCTTCAATATTTATTTTTGCGGGAACTTTCTCCATTAGTATTAATACACTTTGTCTTAAAATATTATACCCCTGAAATAAAATAAAAATTGCAATTATAACTGATAAAAGAGGATCAATAAGATAAAAATTATAAAAATAAATTATTATCCCACCTATGATAACCGCTACTGATGAAAGAGTATCACCCAACAAATGCAAATAGGCAGAACGGATATTCAAACTATGATGTGTCTCTGAATGGAGCAAATATACACTTACCAAATCAGCAATGAATCCAAAAGTCCCCACGCCTATCATTAAATGAGTAGTAATTTCCATGGGATTTTTAAAACGAAGATAGGCCTCTCTAAAAAGAAAAAAAGAGATTACAATGATTACAGTTGAATTAAGCATAGCAGCTAATATCTCTGCTCGCTTATAACCAAAGGTCATTTCTAAATTTGGAGAACGTTGACCTATTTTTCTGGCTATATAGCTTATTAAGATTGCCATTCCATCACTAAAATTATGCAATGCATCAGCCAGTAAGGAAAGGCTCCCTGATAATAGTCCACCAATAATCTCCACCAGACTTATAGCGAAATTAAGTATTATAGTGATAATAATTCTTTTATTACTTCTACTGTTTTGATGAATATGCTTGTGCATTTTAATATTTTTACCCTTATTCAACAGAATAACTATACTAATTCTCTACAATTTTATTATATTTATCTATTATCTACTGCACAAAATTGACAGACCAATGGCATTTAATTTTGCTTCACTCTTATCTGACCGGGAGGGAATCATTACTGGCACTCGAGCACCAATCACCAGGTTTCCTTCCGGAAAATTGGTATAATACATAATACTTTTCCCCAGGATATTTCCACAGGCAATGTTAGGTACAATCAAGATATCCGCCATTCCGGCAACCTGTGACTCAATACCTTTTTTCCGGACTGCAAACTCTGAAATGGCAACATCAAGAGCCAAAGGACCATCTATAATACATCCTGGTATCTGTCCCCTCTGATTCATCTTGGTTAAAATACTGGCCTGCAGGGTCTCCTCCATATCGGGGTTTACTACTTCTACCGCTGCCAGCAAGGCTACTTTAGGATACATAATCCCTAATTTATTAGCTACGTCTACTGCATTTTTAATAATAGAAACCATGGCCTGCAAATCCGGTTTAATATTTACCCCTCCATCACTTAATAATACCAAACGGGTTTTCTCTTCTCTTTGGTCTTCGAATACAAAAACATTACTGATATAATTCTCAGTTCTTAATCCATTTTCTTTGTGGAGTACTGCTTTTAATAAATTAGCAGTTTTTATCCTGCCCTTTAAGAGAATACCGCCCTTCTTTACTGCTTCTACAGCTGCTGGCCCTTTTTCTTCTTCATTTTTTATGGAAATTATATCCCGAATAAACGGGTGATTTTGATAACCTAATTCCTTTAAAGAATTTTCAATTTCTTGCTCTCTACCAACCAGGATTCCCTCACCTATTCCCATTTCATAACTTGCCTTTACGGCTTTTAAGGCCTCCAGATCCTCGCCTCCAGCAACAACAACCCTTTGTCTCTCTTCTTTACTTAATTTCTGGAAGAGCTGTTGAAAACTTGTAATCATATTAATTCCTCCTAAGTTTTATAATTATATGTATTATTTATCTGCTTTTCTAAAATATTGTATTTATAGCTTTTTAACCCCTTCTTTGATTTTCTCTATACCTTTTTCAATCATATCAACAGAGGTAGCAAATGAAAAACGTAAATACCCCTCTCCATATTGTCCAAAGGCATTACCTGGAACAGTTACTACACCGCATTTATCGAGTAAATACATGGACAATTCCTCTGAATTCTTGCCTGTTCTTGTGATATTAGGGAAGGCATAAAATGCGCCTTCTGGTGATAAACATTCAAATCCTTCAATCTCTTTAAATCCTTTCATAATAACATCCCTGCGTTCTTGATAAGCAGCACGCATTTTCTCAATGCTAACTTTAGTTTCTTTCGGGTTCTGTAATCCATATAATACTGCCCGCTGTGTTACAGAATTTGGACAAACAGCGGTATTCTGCTGAATTTTTATCATTTCTTTCACCAAAGATTCAGGGCAAGTGATGTAAGCTATTCGCCAACCGGTCATGGCATAACTTTTGGAAAACCCAAAAATGGAAATAGTACGCTCTTTCATATCCGGGAAAGATGCAATGCTCAAATGTTTTCTTCCATCAAACAAGATATCCTCATACAGTTCGTCACTGATAATAAACAGCTTATGTTTCTTAGCTATTTGAGCAATTTCTTCCAGAACTTCTCTTTTAATTACCATTCCAGTAGGATTACTGGGAGAATTCAACAAAATAGCCCTCGTCTTTTCTGTTATTAGTCCCTTCAGTTCATTAGGATCAATCTGAAAATGATTTTGCTCTCTGATAGGAAGGAAAACAGGGTTCCCACCTGCTAAAATGACCTGAGAACCGTAAACGAGAAAACCGGGATCCGGAATAATTAACTCATCCCCGGGATTCAGTAGTGCATAAAAAGTTGAAAATAGGGCTTGGGTCCCTCCAGATGTTACCAGCACTTCCTCGGGTTTAACCTGAATATGATTAAAATCAATTAACTTTTGCGCTAATGCTTCTCTTAAGTCGGCAAATCCGGCATTAGGGGTATAATGGGTATATCCTTCTTCAATTGCTTTTTTTGCAGCATTCCGAACATGATCCGGTGTAGTAAAATCAGGTTCTCCAATACCAAAACTGATAATATCTTTCCTGTTTTGTGCTAAATCGAATAATTTTCGAATACCCGAAGGCTTGATTTTTTTCAGATTCTGATTTAATTCCATAATTATCCTCCTTAAAAAGTTAACCAAATTTAATTTACTTAATTTTACTCAGAAAATACAGAAGAAAATTCTTTGTATCCAACCTCTAACGCATTAAGGTTGATATTAATTAACCTGGCAGGCAAATTCTTTCTAACTGATTCAATTATCATTTCTTTTTCTATTGGAAATTCGGGAATAGCCAGGGCGGCTCCCAGCAAAACAATATTTGTTGCAATTAGATTCCCTGCATTTTTTGCTAATTTTTCGGCTTCAATCAAATGAAAATTATCGACTTCTTTTTTCAGTTTAGCAAACAACTGATTTTTATCGGGATATTCGGAAATACCCAGAGAAACAGTAAAAGGAATTATTGTAGAGCTATTAGCTATAACCCGGGTTTGGTTTCCAATCTTGTCTAAGGTCCTCAATATTTCTGAGGGTTCAAAAGCCAGAATTAAATCAGCAGCATTTTTTTCAATAAGAGGACTTTCAGCTTGCCCTATCTTTATCTCAGTTACAACCGTTCCACCACGCTGTGCCATACCATGAACTTCACTCATTACGACATTTAATCCCTGGAACATGGCTGCTTCTCCAATAATGGTAGCGGTTTTTATCGTACCCTGTCCACCAATCCCAATTAGATAAATTTTATAACATCGTTTTGAAATCATTTTTTCACCTCAATTGCTTTCTGCGGACATACCTGAACACATACACCGCATCCAGTACACAATAATTCATTAATATGTATCGAACCATCCCCCTCTTTATAAATAGCCGGGCAGTTAAATTGTTTTAGACAAATCTGGCATTGAGTACATTTCTCCTGGTTAATTTGGAAAACTGGTCTTTTTTCTTTACTTTTTAACATAATACAGGGGGAACGGGAAATTATAACTGATACACCCTGATGTTGTAATCCCTCTTTAAAAGTCTCAGTCGCCTTTTTAATGTTTCCCGGATTGATAACAGCTACATAACCGGCACCGGTAGCTTTCGCTAACTCTTCAATAGAAACTGCAGGGGTTTCTTCCCCCCATCCATCCACAGCTATACTAGGATTGGGTTGACCACCAGTCATGGCTGTTATGCGATTATCCAGTACAACTACCATGATATTAGCCCGATTGTGGACTGCATTAATCAAGGGTGGAATTCCAGCATGGAAGAATGTGGAATCACCAATAAGAGAAATAATCTTCTGTTTGGTTGCTTTAGCCATACCGCTGGCTATACCAATACTGGAACCCATACAAATGCAATAATCTGCCATATTATAGGGTGGTTGCATTGCTAGCGTATAACAACCAATATCATTGGAATAAATAATGTCTTCATCCTTTATTTTTAAACTTTTGGCTGCTTTTTTGATAGCATATATGGTAGAGCGATGCGGACATCCCGGACATAATACTGGAGGCCGCAAGGGTGGTATTAGATCAACTTTTATTTTCTCTTCTTTAGGTAAATTAAAATCCATTACCTTGGCCATAGACTCAGCAATGATATCAGGATGGTACTCGAAAATTCTAGGCAATGTTTTATCAAGTTTTCCATATACAGTAATTTTTTTACATTCCTGACCTAATAATGCCAGTACTTCTTTTTCTAAAAAAGGTTCAACTTCCTCAACAATCATTACTCTTTCCAACCCATCAAGAAATTTTTTTACCAATTCTTTTGGGAAAGGATAACTTAAGCCCAGCTTAAGAATATTAACCTGTAGATTATTCTCATTAACAACATCCATCACATAATTAGATGCCGCACCACTGGTAATAATACCTGTTTTACTGTCACATTCCTTAATAATTCGATTAATCTCTGATTTATTGGCAACTTCTTCTAATTGTTGGTGTTTTTCAACCAGAGATTGTCGTAATTTTTTGGCATAAGCTGGAGCAACATTGAATCTTTTTTCTTCTTTCTCAAAAAATCCTTCCTTCTTCTTTGTCTTTATATCATTTAACTTTACTACAGCCCGCATATGAGAAACTCTGGTTGTGGTGCGCATTAAGACAGGTATTTCAAATTTTTCAGATATTTCTATCCCATAATGCATAAAATCTTTTACTTCCTGCGGATTAGCAGGTTCTAATACCGGAACTCCTGCCATTTGTGCCATAAGTCTATTATCCTGCTCATTCTGGGATGAATGCATAGAAGGATCATCAGCTGATAGTATAATCATCCCACCGCGAACACCTGTATAAGCTGTACTCATAAAGGCATCAGCAGCTACATTTAATCCTACATGTTTCATAAATACAAAAGACCTTAAACCAGATGCAGCTGCTGCAGCAGATACCTCCAATGCCACCTTTTCGTTTACAGAAAATTCAAAGTAAACTCCAGCCTTTTTGGCAATTTTAGCCAGAACATTACCAATCTCAGAAGACGGAGTACCAGGATAGGTTGAAGTAAAAGAAATACCGGCTTCCAATGCTCCTCTAACTGCTGCCTCATTACCCAGTAAGAATAATTTTTCGTCTTTCTTTTTTTCCAAAATTTCTTCGACTTTCAATTTATCACTCCCATTCTTTATATTCTTATATTTATATCTATTTATATCTTTTTCCTTTATTTATTACAGAACACACTATCTAGCCCTAAAGACCTGTGGTAACCTGATTCTTTCAACAGTACTTTTCAAAGATTTCGTCATCTTATCAAAAACAGCAGGTTCCATCCGGGCAGTTGGAAGGCTAAAACTAAGGGAAGCTGCTATATTGCCTTTTTCATCGAAAATCGGTGCCGCAATACAGCACACCCCAGGACGGTATTCTTCGCTTACAAAACTATAGCCCTGTTCACGTATTTCTTGTAAAACTTTGGCAAGTTGCTTGGGATCTGCAATTGTTTTTGGAGTATAAGACTTAAAATTGTCCTTTTTTAAAAAAACATTGAGGGTCTCTTTATCCTGATAAGCCAATAATATTCTGCCCAAGGCAGTACAGTGCGCAGGTTGATAAGTGCCAACTTTAAAATCGAGTTTCAGGGCATGAGGAGATTCAATACTATGCAGGTATACTACTTTATCCTGCTCTAAAACTGCCAGGTTAACCATTTCTCTGTATTCCTTTGCCAGCATTTTCATATGGGGGATGATTTCCGGTATGTGAAGTCGTTCATTCATCGCTATCCCAATCTTGGCAAACTTATAGGTAAGATAATATTTTCGATTTTCCAGATTTTGTCCTACATAACCAAGTGAGCGCAGTGTACCCACTAATCTATACACTGTACCTTTGGATAATTGGGATTCTTTCATTAATTCTGCAATGGAATATTCCATTTTGCCCCTAGCCAATATTTCAATAATAGAGCAGGCAAACCTGACAGATCGTACAGGGTATTTAAAAGAATTGTTATTATCATTTTGTTCCATTATTTAAACCTATAGTTTTAAATAATAAACTTATTTATTATAACATAGATTAAATAATTTGTCTTATAAGTCAAAAATTTGGTCTGTGTCAAATTTTTGTGGGTACTTTTTCTGTTGCCAAAATGTTCTTGGTTTCAGGTAGACCTACCTTACAGGTTAGCAAAGACTATGATAGCTTAC
>LDZT01000068.1_pt1 | contig 12346 bp, 1 predicted proteins | sample 615521 | NCBI WGS metagenome assembly LDZT01 (sample SAMN03408292, study PRJNA278302) | terrestrial metagenome | isolation source: oil reservoir sample SB1 | place: USA: Alaska, North Slope, Schrader Bluff formation | collected 2011-09
AAGATTAACGGCATAATTAGTATCTATATATTCTAAAGCAGTGGTATTATTTCGCATTGCCGCTTCCGCACTTTCTGATCCCCAAAGTGCTAATTTATATGATACATGTGAGAACAATAACTGAATCCATATTGTATAGTTAATTAACCTTTCTGTAACATAATCTACTTCTCCAATAATAGCGTCTTGATATGTAGCGTATGTTGTATAACTAGTATCTGAGAATCCACATAGCAATTGCCTAAACGCTCTATCATAGTACTTGATCATATCCACCATAATTAATGATGAAGCGTAAAAAGCATCTCTTACAGTCTCATCAGCCACTACTGCATTCATAGCTTCTTCTGATCTAAATACAGCATCTAAAACTACCGGATTATCTATCCATTCCTCCCAATTTTCCGTTAAAAATTCATCTCCTGTGACCTCAGTGTATAAATACTCTGGATTAAATTTAGCAAATCCATAATGGAAAGGATAGGTTGTAAGTGAATAAATATTGCCATCGTTACCCACTCCAACCCATCCTAATATAATCCTATTAATCCATACCCAATTTACACCATCATACATATACATACAGTTATCTTCGTATGTAAACCAATATTCACCCTCATCTGGATCAGTTGGAGCATCTTTACTATATGTAATATCTGTCTTATTTGAATACCCAAATATTATTTGACCGTAATTATACTCAGCGTATATATAATATCCACCTGACACTTGAGGAACTTCAACATAAAAATCAGATTCAATACAAATTATAGCATTTACAACCTCACCAAAATCATCCTTTCCTAATGCAAAGACTAAATAAAGTGGAAACTCCTCTCCTACAACTGTTACTATATTTGAGGATATCGGAGCGCGTAAGTAATTAGGTTTATTTTTAGTATCTAGATAAGAACCACCTAATACTGAATTGGCTATATAGATGTGATTAGGATTTAAGGGTATAGTAGTTATATTCGGATATACATTTACAACCGTATCACTATACTGAGGCTTTAATTTGTAATCATTTAATTTAGTAACTGCCTTCCTTGCCATTGCATCACCACTCAAAATATGTATGGTTTAGTGCTACTTTAACTGGTCTGCCCGAAGCATTTAAACCACGTTCATTAAAAATTCTTATAGTATTTATACCCTCTACAACAAATGGATACACATTAATTGAACGCTCTCCATGTATCATTCCATCTTCATTTTCAAAGAGTGGGATACCATATGGAAGATGTTGATCTGTAACTTTCATAAACATAAATAAATTACCAGTTCGTTTATAGCAGTCAAATGTATTTGATAGTTCATTCGTCACATATATAAATGTATCGGTGTCTGTTTCATGAACCGCAATTCTATCATATCCCTGAATATTCGGGATATATTGTAATCTTAATCTATTCCAATGCATACCACTATAGATATACACTCCCTGTTCCTTATCAAGAATATAAATATCCTTTACTCTACCCCACTGTTCATATGTAAATGCGGCATCAGCCATATAATTAATCTCTTGAATAAATCTATTTGTGTGGTGATTAGATATTTCATTCTCTATGGGATAGGCGATTATAGATGCAGCATATCCGGTGTTATCTTTCTGCGTATTCATAACAACCATAGGATTCATAGCATTTAGACATGCTCTCATGATTGTAGTTCTAACAGCTATTGGATTTACTTCCGGATGATTAGTTAATTTATTGGCAACCTTACAATCATCTTTCGCGCTTGAATTACTACATACTTCCATTATACGTGTAGTCCCCGACACTGGATAAGGATTACAAAAATAGATGCCTCCATATTGAGACTCTTCTTGTGAACAAAAGTTTGTATAATATCCCCATGCATATCTAGAGCTTACAGTCCGTTGACTTGTTATTGTGCAGTGAGATTCAACCCATCCTAAATCATGAAGCCATGTTTTAAATATTTGAGGAGAATTTATTTTCTGAGTAATATACATCTCATTTTGAACACAATTCATAACTCCATTATCTATACCAATAAAGTATTCTGTAAATGACATATTAGTTATATCGCCGAAATTACTAGTAACTACTAATTTAAGTGGATTTAGTATTAACAACTTGTGTTGATTACTTGTTATATCTACAAACACCTTTATGTCTCTTATCTCACCAACGTTCTGAGATGTTTCAACTAACTCAAATCCACTAAAGTTACACATCTTGATATCAGTTCCATCTATAACCCAGACATTTCCATTATCATAAAGGAACTTAGCGTTATATAACTTAGTCTCACTATTTTTAACTAACTCAGTGTCTTCAACAAAATAGTTATCTTTTACATAAGAATTAGATGTATATAACTTTACGATTTCAGTTCCAACTATGTATACATTATTAGAGTCATATCTTGATGAATGAATATCCATAGGATCATCTATATTATGAGATACAAAATCACCATATATACCTCCTAATGACATATGATGATATCCATTAATAGTTAAAATAGATATTTGAGTTTCGTTAACCGATATAGCTAAAGTATCAGTTAGTGAGTGATTATAAGTATTTATTAATGTATCTCCCGAATAAACATATATTATATCTTCCTTTAATATATATATCAAGCCATTATAGTAATCCAGATCAATTAATCCCTCAATTGAGAACCTAATTTGCTCTTCAAATCCACTATTGAGTAATATCACATCATTATCGTCATATACACATATGTTATCATCAACTGCTATTAACTTTAAATCTGAAAATATTGGATCTTCACCATTTCTATTTCCAAAAACATCAAAATATAATCCATTTTTGAATATAACTATTCTTTTATAAAAATTATCAGTAAAAAATAGTTTATCTTCATATCCACACATATCAGTAACATATGGAAACATGCTAAAGTTATCCCAAGGAATTAGATATGCCTTAACCTTATAATTATAGAGTGGAACATCTTTATCCTCATCCATTACATTGCATGTAAAATACATCTCATGATCTAAGTCAATCAAATGTGATATGTTTGTTGTATAATTATAGAAGTTCTCCATTACGACCACCATATATATCTTTCAAATCCTGATCTATTTATATTCTTAATTTCTGTATATGTTGTTAAATATTCCTGTGGTCTTATAACCCAAAATTCATGAGATAAATCTGGTATAACTAAGATGTCTCCATTCGGTAGGAGTAGTTGACCTATAAAGGATAATCTATTTGTATACAAGTTATCATAATCATACACTTTATTTATCATAATTTTGTGTATATTTTGCTCTGTAAGCCCACCGTCTATAGCCCCCGTAGAATTGATTTCATAAATCGACCATACATTTGTGTCATAACTTCCCGTAGTCACGATATAAACGGCTCTGTTAAGCCCTATAGTAGCCCCTAGAATTCGATAAGTATACGGAAGATGACCTGTGTTATCATCCAATCTATTATCCCAAAGCAAATCGCCTGTAGGAATATGAACATTTTTGCCGCTATAGATATTATAAATACAGATCATTTCAGGATGAACGATCCATAGGTTCTCATCTAGATCCTCTACCAGAACTGAATTTTTCCAATTATGTTCATTAGCAAGTTCATCCAATTCAAATGTGGTAAACGTATTAGTTACTATGTCGTAGATTCCTAGCTCCCTATCTCTTGGAGCTATATACACTTTATTGTTCGATGCTAGCAGTATTCCTCTACCGTCATTTTGTGCTGATATAGTTGTAAAGTCAATGCTATCATCGGTTATGTCATATATAGCAATTACGTTAGATGTAGTGGTAAGATATATCTTACTTTCATTTATAGAAACACATGATCTAAATGTAACTGAATCATATCCAATCTGATTACGAGTAAAATTAACTGAAGACAATGTATTTGAAGTAGGATCAAATTTATATACTGCATTTGTTATATTGGTAGAAAATATATAAATTATATTATTTTCTCCCACACAAGATAAACTCCTACCGTTCCAATCTGCTATAGAAAGTGGGTGGATATATGTAAATGAAGTCGGACTAGTATAATCATAAATTCCTATATGCTTTTCATATGCATTATATCCGGGGAATAAATACGCCTTACCATTAGGATGAACAACTCCAGTTCCATATGTTTCATAATAACCTGCTTTCCAAACAAATTCATACATCATGTCCGTATCAACAAGATCTGTCGTTACAAATATATCAACCAATTCGACTCCATATTTATCGGGTTCACGTATTCTAATGATATTGTCTCCTGTTCTAAGGTATGGCTGAATATTCTTTGAGGGTTTACCGTGCTCCATAAACATATTGTTTACTGACATGTTTTTCGTTCTTATTGAATATCCTACATTTACCGGAGATACAACGAACTTACCCGTCTCATACTTACATAATTCGCCATCAGTATTATAAGTCCACATCAAATCGTCAGTTTTAGTAACTTTCTTAACGTCTATAATGTCATATATATATTTAGTTCCTAATGAGACATTATACTCAACAATATTTCTACCTATTTCTGATACTAAAATTCTTCCGGGATAAGTTTGCATACATGATATATCAACATGATTATCAAACTCTATATTCCAGTAATGATCATCTCTACTTACGGCAGTATACTTTTCTATAATATCATTTTTATATATGACTTGATCTGTTATTTTATACCATGTTCCTTCATCTTCATATTCAAACATGATTCCATAAAATGTATTATTCCCATCATAATCAGATCTAATCATTGATAATTTACCCCAGAAATAAGAACTGATAACTCCATTGTGTAAATTATATAAATTGCCCCAATTATTATCTCTAATTTGAAGTAATATATAGTCGCATACTTCATTTCCGATATATGCTATATAATGAGTATTTATAGTAGTTGATAAATCAGATATATTACCCGTATTAAAGTCAACAATTTTAACTATCGTTGATCCATTGCATATAAGGAACACTTCACCCTCTTTATAAGTAAATGAAGTGCCTCCTACATTTATTTCAGTTACTAAAGAGAGATCTTCTCCGTTCAACTTTCTAACCTTACTATCTGTCAGTACATATAAATCAGATCCTATGTTATACATATCGTTTATATTCTCGTATCCTATATACTGAGTCTTTGAGAATCTATTTCTATCTATAATATAAAGTCCGCTTTGTTCTATTGATGTGTCTAAACATATTATAGTATTAAACTTAGATGTAATTGCAGTTGGAGTTACTAAACCGATTTCCGTTGTAACTAATTCCTCTATAATAGAAAAGTCTACTTTATTTAACTTTACAATCGTATTGTCCGTAATAACATATAGATATTCATCGTTAACATCTAAATCAACTACAGGAGTATCGAGTATAACTGAAGATCCTACCGTATAGTTAGTTAAGCTCATTCTAGATAATGTAGTTCCATTTGCAGTATATAACCAGTTCCCATCTAATGATATGCCATTTCCGGGTGTAAAATAATCAGATACTACAGTATCAACTAATGTAGCATCTATACCACGTATTATTTTACCAGATTCTGAATATATTAAATCCTTATGACATACTATTTTACCTAATCCGATATGCTCTACTTTATAAAGTTGACTATATTTCTTAGTAAATTTATATAAATGGTTTTCATCTGCGACATAGACATTAAATTTATCATTAGCTGTTATACCTGTAGGAGACGTATCAAACTCACCAAAGTTAGTGTCAAGTGAGATCTCCCCAGTTGGAAATACTTTAAATGTTGTTGCATATTTATTTAATCCATTTACTGAATATATATATCCATTATTATTATACAGTGCTGATATAAACTTAGTTTCTGTATTGTTATAGGACTCCAATACTTCTCCGATACAAACCCCATATATATCTACATCCCCGGTATCAGTATATGTCATTGTTGGTGTTATTCTGATATCGTCATCAATCTCTCCTATATCCTCAATATACCAATTTATATAATCTACATTTTTAGTTACTAACCTGTCATTTACTATGGTATCAGATCTTATAGTTAACACTACATTTAATGATATATGATCAGATAATATAAAAGATCCTGATGATGATGAATAATCCGTATGTTGAACTCTCCATCTCACATTCCCCTCTGGAATTTTTGACAATGAACATGATCCTCCACTAGTAAAGCATCTATGATATCCAATCATACATGCTGCATTATCTATAGGAACATTATCTTCGTTTTTAACGTTAAATGAAACATTAAACCATCGTTTAAGAACTATTGTTACTTCAAATGTATTATGATTTATTTCAAATGTGCCTATAATCTCAGCATAATTAGATTCTGGTATTTTATATCTATACATTTGTGATGGTAGCTGGAATATACGAATACCATTAATATCTGTAGATCCGCTACCATATGATTTCCATTCTTCACTGACTGTATCATAATATTCTAACTGAATTGGTATTTCATTTAATGGGAGATCATTAATATCGATTACAGTGAACTTAGCGGTATATAATTTACGTAAAACTATAGTCGGAACATTAACATGCTCTTTGTTAAATGAAAATGTATAAGTTTGAGTTTCATATCCACTAAGTGATAACGTGGCTGTATGTGTTCCCGATGCAACGATATGTTTTGCTTCTCCCATGACATCTGTGTATTTAGATCCGTAACCTCCTATAGATATATTTACACCTTGAAGATTAGTATTATTAACATCTTCTTTTACATGGAAGTTTATATCCCAATTATACATATATATAGTAAATGTTTTGTTAGCATGGCTAATAGTAAAGTCATCAGATACTGTATCATATCCAAACTTACTTAGTATATAATGAAGTGAATCACTTGGCAGTGAGAGTTGAATAACACCATATGATGTAGTTCCAGATACAGGATCTATGTAATCCCCGGTAATTCTAATGAATGCGCCGTCTATTGATGATTCGTCTCTATCATATTTTACATATATAGTAAGAGTATACAGAAGTCTTAATTCATGATTTCTCACTACATCATCAGTTAGATAAATGCTACCAAGTATTGAATAGTATCCTGATTTGGAAATTGTATATGTATATCCATACGTTCTTCCTATCTGACCGTAACTTGAATACTGATACCCTCTTAAATAGTTTTGATTACTAGATATTAAATTATCGAATACTACGTAACCAGATATATTAGTTTGGTTTGTTTGGTTATAAATTATAGATCCATAACTATTTCTCTGAATTAGATTTATGTCTGTTAGATATATAGGATTAGAAGATTCATCTACTATATTAAATTCAACTTTATGTAATTTTAACGTAATATCAATTACAATATCATTATGATCTATAGTAACAGTAGAATAAATTTTGTTATATTCATATTTAGATATAAAATAACCATATGTCCTAGAAACCAATCCTGTGAATACAAGTGGATTATTTCCGTCAGTCGTTAATGTCTTAGTGTATGGATACCACCTATGACTGAACCATACTGTAACTACTACTCCGGGTATAAAGTTATCACTATCATCCTTTATGTTAAATGTAACAGTATAATGCTTTCTAAGTGTAAGTTCAAAACAATTAGTTATATCGTTATATATAGTAAAACTAAGATCCTTATATGTAGAATACCCTGTGGGATATCTAGTCTCATAACCATCCTTAGAAACATTATAATAATAATATCTTGGATATCCGTATTGACCTACTTGTAAACTAGATAAGAAGAAAGGAACATTAGCATATCCATTTTCATCTGTTATTCCTACTCTATTAGCACCCGCACTTACAGTTGCTCCTTCAAGTAAACTATCATCATGATCGCTTCGTATTCTAAAGCAAGCATACCACCACCACATAGTTATATTAACTAGATTCTCTGGCTGATCTACTGTTATACTACTCCATATTCTATTATATCCCGGCATTGTAATTTGATATAAATACGTTCTAAAATATAAATTTTCAATTATAGCTACTCCTATTTCATTAGTAGTATAATATGTAGAGTATCCCGGATATTGATGTGAACCTTCCCATAATAGTCTAATGGTAGCTCCGTTAATTGGGTTACCAAATCTATCTTTTACCGTAAATATAATATAATAATCTCCCCAATATAAAAATCTAGTAATAAATATATCTTCTCCAGTAACAGATATAGGTTCAATATACCGCTGAATTGGAGACGGAGTAGATGAAGCTGTCGTATATTGATGTTTCTCTATAGTTAAGTTATGTGTTCCTTTGGGGAGAATGAAGTTAGTTACTCCTGAATCTGGATCTATAAATCTACTATATTGATTTTGTGAAGGATAATGTTGAACACTAACTAAAGCCTCATTAAGTGGAACATCATTATTAGAGCCATCTAAAACTTGTAATGTAATATACCAATTCCATAATATAAATGACGGAACATTGGTGTCTTGATGTGCTGGCATAGATATAGAATTATTATAAGTATCGTATCCAAATTTAGAAGCAGTAAATGTATAATTATCGGGTGGAATATATAAAGTTAGATTACCATTAGAATCAGTAGATCCACTTGTAACCCCATCAATAGGATTATTATAACTCGTAACTATATCAACTGCGCTTAAATTCATATATTCTCTATCTGTAACATTGAAATTAAGTTTATATAATTTCCTTAATGTATATATTAGATTTAAATCAACATCACCAACTTCTATAATAACTCTTTGAGATTCATGCTTTTCATCATTTGGCGATGGATCTACTATATCACATACATGATCTCCCGATGGTAAAGTAAAAGTTACCTCTCCATTCTCATCCGTAGTAAGAGAATATGCTTCAGATGCATTATCTATCGGAACATCACAATATCCCGGAATTGATAAAGTAGCCCCTACTATTGGCGAATTATCTATATCACTAATTAACGTTATCTTACAGTATCTATACATTAGTGAATGCTTTACAGTTTCACCTTTATATGATAGTGTTATTGTGCCAATTATAGTATTATAATTATACTTAGATATTGTATACTCATATGTAGTTGAAACAGAATTATCTAAGTTAAGTATACCATATTCGTTTGTGTATCCTGATTGAGTTTCAGCATCTTCAGCCTCGACAAGAATAAATACTCCGGGTATAGGAACATTATTCCTGTCAGTAATAATGAATCTAAGCCTATGATACTTCCTTAATATAACAATGACGTGTATATCCTGAGTTAAATTATATGTAATAAAACTGTCTTCAAACCCAGCAATCTCAAATGATATATTATGTTCTCCTAATGGGAGCAAAAATATAATCTTACCGAATGAGTCAGTATACTCACTAGTAAATCCTTCTACAGTTGTTAATGCATTATGAACAGGAATATACTTATCGTCAAGAACTTCTAATGTTAAATAATATGAACCTAAAACAACAATAATCTCTAAATCAGCATTACTAACTGTAAAATTATTCTGATAAGGTGTAGTTCCATATTGCATATAATATGTAAAATCTCTAGATGGAAGCTCAAATGTAACTATACCATCGTCATTGGTATTCTTAGTTATTGTGCATGGGTTAGGATCTCCAAAGTAATGTATCTTGGTTGCAACATTCTTTAACCAATTGTCATACTGATCCTTTACATAAAAGGTAACTAGATATGTTAATTGAAGCATTTTGTTAACTGTTACATCCGCTCCACTAACAGTTACGGTAGCATTCTCAGTCCAATATAGTTCTTTCGATATAGAATAGGCGTTATCCCCAGATGCCATTAAAATTACTGCTACGCCACTAACGCTAGTTGTTTCAGATCCAAATACACCTGCGTCTATTAAAGCACCCTCTATTTCATTATAACTTTCGTCAAATACATTAAATGTAACTTCCCATTGCCATAATACTACAGATAAGGTATCATCTGATCTATCAATGGTTATAGATCCTCCATACGAGTCATAATTATCTTTAGTTGCTGTATACGTATAGTTATTAGAACCTAACCATATCTCAGATATGCCAAGTGAATCTGTAGTTCCCGTTCTAAATGGATCTGACTGCCCCGGTATGAATATAGAGATCAATGCAGAAGGTATATCATTTCCATATCTATCCTTAACGTCTACAATAAGCTTATGCTTTAAACGCAATGTTCTGTTTATGGATAAGTCATATCCTATCACGCTAGCAGTTCCAGTTTCGGTCTCATACCCATCCTTAGATAAAATATAATGATAAGAGCCGGATGCTACATTGAATACAACTACACCATTTACTGTGTATTGATCATCGAATCCATATAACTCAACTTTGACATCATCCATTAACGATTCGTCTTCATCTTTTACGGTAAATGTAACCTCATAATTCATTAAGGTTATATCTACATTTTTATTTTCCATTGGTTGTAATGTAGCTACATCAGATGAGGTATCATAATTATCCAACTCTACGGTATATGAGTATGGTTGTGGTAGCAAATTCTCATACTCAACTATTCCACTTAATGAGTATTTACTACCTAAATTCGGTATAGTTACTTTAGCATCGTCTAATAGGTTGTCATATCTATCCTTAATAGTAAAGGTTAATGTTAAATATTTTACTAAAGTAACGTTAAGTGTTAAGTCATCCCCTACTATATGGAATGAACTATTATATGTTTGGTATCCTGATTTAGACACAGCAAATGTTTTTATACCAGATTTAATATATATCTGTATAGCCCCATACTCATCCGTCTCTAACTCACTTAACCCGCTAATATTTACTGTAGCTAAATTAATAGGAACTCCGGCTTCGTCATTAACATTTATAGTTAACTGTATTGTTATTAACTCAACATTAACTGTCACGCTTTCAGCATTTACATAAACTATTCCGCTAAATGTATTATACTGATCATGATATATATTATACGTGTAACTTCCAGATAATATAGATCCCTCAAATATAGCAACACCATATTCATTAGTATAAGCAGTTCCTATCGTTGGTATCCATATTGTAGCACCTTCAATTAACTCTTCAAATCTATTCTTAACTATAAATGTTACATTCCAGTATTTAAGGAGAGTTATATTCTTTATAGTGTCATCACTTACGTTAACATATCCTTCATCTAATCTATACCCATCTTTAGTGATGACATAAGCAAAGTTACCTGTAGGAACATTTAGTATACATTCTCCATTTATATCAGTAACATCACTATCATAATCAGTTATAACAACATTAGCTCCATCTAAAAGATTGTCATGTTCATCCTTAATGATGAACTTAACCTCCCATTGCCATAAAACCTCTTCAATGTATGTATCTTGTTTATCTACATTAACAATGCCATTAGTATTATTGTATTTAGATTTGCTGATATTATAACTGTAGTTTCCGGTTAATATTGAATTTAGGTATGTGGCTATTCCATCAACAGTAGTTCTTTCTCCGTAATTTGGTATAACTACAGTAGCATCATTTATTAAGTTGGTATATCTATCTTTCACTTCAAACTGTAAAGTCCAATATTTTAGTAAAGTCGTAGTTACTACTATTTCCTCGTCATCGGTTATATAGATATTTCCTTGCTTAGTTTGATATCCATTTAATGATATATTATACTGATATGTTTCGTCTATATTAGCAGTAAAAGTTGCAGAACCACTAGAGTTAGTATATTTAATTCCTAACCCATATACAAATACTTCTACACCCTCTAATGGAATGTTATACTCATCTTGAACAATAAATACAAGGTTATCTCCTAACTCATTTAGGTATATTGATACTATAGTATGCGATTCTATTAAAGTAACAGTATCTGACTGCGAAACATAATCAGCGAAAGTAACTGTATAATTATACTCTATAGGCTCTAATCTCTCAAATGTAACCCATCCGTGCTGATCTGTGTATTTAGTATCTACATCAACCAACTCTACTGATACTCCGGTTAATATAACACCAGATGAGTTTCTAACCCTAAAGGATAGTGTATGAGCTTTCTCTAAATTGAATGTAAACGTATCTGCTCCACCCGTTGCAGTAACGTCACCTATTTTTAAAAGATACCCTTCATTATCTATCTCATATGAATGACTACCTGCTGCTTTATTATCAAAGAATGCTACTCCATTTACATCAGTATATGCCTCATCTAATGCATAAATAACCTTAGTATTGTATAATGGTTCATCATCGGGTGACAATATTCTAAATCTAGTTAAATTAGTATCGAGCGTTATATACACATTCGTGTCGTCTAATACGTTTACATCGTTTACAACTTCCGTATAGTTGCTCCTATTAACATCATAATTAATTATACCATCTGGCAATAAGAATATAGCTTCTCCG
>LDZT01003556.1_pt1 | contig 12343 bp, 9 predicted proteins | sample 615521 | NCBI WGS metagenome assembly LDZT01 (sample SAMN03408292, study PRJNA278302) | terrestrial metagenome | isolation source: oil reservoir sample SB1 | place: USA: Alaska, North Slope, Schrader Bluff formation | collected 2011-09
CCCTTTTAAAATCAAAATCTTAATTTCACTATGACACATAGATATCGAACTATAAAGTCAGATATCTACCACCTTCTACCTTCACTGGATTACCATCCACTCCTATCCATACCGTTAAAGCAGAAGGATTATAAACCATTTTTTTATTTACACTAAATTTTAGATTCTTTAAAGCTTTCAAATAATCCAAGATCTCTGCATTTGTCGCATACCAAATTGTTTCATCGTTCGATATTTTTTTGCAAAAGTCTTCAATCATATCCCAGTTATTATTTCTTTCAAATTCAAAACTGTGCCCCCATACATACAACAAAGGCATAGTTTCATTAGATTCCAATTTCTTGAATTCTTCATATTTTTTTAACAAGTTATCATCATGATGACAAGTAGGATTCCACCTTAAAAAATGTGTAGGTAAAGAAAAGTTACCATGGGAATTAACCGTCCTTGAATATTCAATTCCCAAATATGGAAGTAATTCTAAAAGTTCTTCACCGTAATCCCCATAAGGATATGACATACCCCTTATTGGATAGTTTACTAAAGACTCTAATCTTTCCCTATCCTCCATAATTTCCTCAATTATTGATTCCTTTGGTACTCTTGTGAGATAAGGGTGATTTAATGTATGTATAGCAACTTCATGACCCTCAAAGAGATCCCTTATTTCGGAAGAATTTAGAAATGGTTCAGAATCTAATTTTCCTGAATTTAAATGGAAGGTACCCTTGATTCCGTACTTATTGAAGATCCTTATCAATCTTCTGTCATAAATCTGTCCATCATCATAACTCATGGTTAAAGACTTTTTTTTGCCTTGTGGATAAAAGCCGAAAGATATTTTCATTGTATACTGGCTCCTTCTCAATAGTTCTAAAAAAATGGAACATTTAGTAATGATTTTTATTACCAAACTTTGATATAGTTCTTACCTTTTTTCAAAGTAGAGATTGGACCTAAGGAACTTTTCTCAGGTTTTTGTTCATCTAAAAAGTCTGTGTCTAAGACTAAATTTCCCCCATCAGGACGTTCAAAATCAGCATCAACAATCCTCACTCTTCCTAAAGAATTTGTTGAACATACTTCGTCTACAATATTTTCAAAAGTATCAGGAAGTTCACAAGACATATAAACTTCTTCACCTTTCTCGATAATAGTAAATCTTGGATCAAAATTTTTATCAACTAATTTCTCTTTTTCTCTTTCAAAGGGTTCTGCTCCATTGAAGTAAGCATTGTTATTAATATACACTGGTTGTTCTATTAACTCAAGCGTTTTAATATCCCAACCTTTTTCATCTACCTTCTTCAAGTACTCTTCTAATGATGTTGTATGATTCATATAATGTGATGTCCCAACACCTTCCAATCCATCTTTCCCAATGAAGATATTGTTGTAGAAACGATCATCACCACCGTAAACACAGGCATACCCTGCAACTGTTGTACTATGTGGTCTATGGTATGGAGTATAACGATTTAATACTTTTCTTTTCTCCATCTTACCAGCAATTAAATTATTAATGTAGGCACCACCCTGAGACATGTTATCTATTGCATATTCAGAAGCTAAGATATTGTGATCTATAATATACGGGCCATGACTTACTTCCACAAATAAATCACGATTATTTTTGTAAAATAAGTTTTTACTTACCCTCGTTCCTTGTGCTTGCCAATCCAGCCATAACCCTAAAGAACAATCATGTATGCGATTATGATAAATCTGAACATCTATGGCTGCATGTAATTTGATACCCGCAATCTCATGTCCCCAAAATTCTCTTTTTATAGCAATTCTATAAATGTGGTTATTGTAGATTTCACTAAAAACACATCCTAAATGACCTACAATCGCATTTTGACCACAATCATAAATTGTATTGTTCCGAATAATGTGTGACCCGATACTTTCTTTACTCCATCCGATATGTTCCGCACTAAAAACAGATTCTAATTGGTATTGATGCCCCGTTTTGTCTTTACGAGTTGAATGATATAGATGTCCGGTCGAACCTTCCTTTCCTATACTTATTGCACTACATTTTGAATCATGAATAATATTGTTTTCAATTATCCAACCTTTACTCCAATTTGCTCCAATTAATCCAGGTTGATCTGCTGTTGGCGGGACCCATGGTGTCGCAGCATGAGCCATTTCAAAACCTTTCACGGTTATATAATCTATCCCAATTTGATCTGGATAAAAACAGGATCTGCGTACATTGATCTCTACTAATTCTTCATTTGGGTTCGCACCATGAAAGTTTGCGTATATAGTTGTTTTTTGATCATCTACTTCCGCATACCAAACATACAATGTTTGCTCTGGATTTAAAACCGGAACCTTTTTTTGTGTCCAATGGTCTACTGTCTCTGTTCTAACCTTAGGATCTTTTAAATCTTCAAAACTGTTAGCTTCGTAAAACGACATACCGTTTAGATAAACATCTCCTAAATGTCTCTTCTGATCAGTCGTAACAAGCCAATCTCCAAATATTTCTTCTTTGTACGGATTAAAGTCACCAAAAAAAGAGTTTGGTAATTCACATTTCCAGATGTTTCCTCCAACCTTTTGCCAATCTTGGATCCTTTCAGATCCTTTAATAATTACCTTTTCTCCTTCAGCTGCTTGATAGGTAATTCTTCTTTTGTTGCTTATTCCTTTGTTTTTAGGTTTTACCCATTCACGATATACCCCTTCGTGAACTATAACTCTATCTCCGGCCATAGCAACAGAAGCAGCTTTATTTATCGTTAAAAAAGGATCTTGTTCAGTTCCTAAAGCTTGATCAGAGCCAGTCTTTGCCACATGATATTCCATGTCTTTCAAATCCTCCTATTTATTTGTGCTACTCTTACTTATTTATCTTTCTTATTCTCATATAACCAACAACGAACCATACGGTTTTCTGTTTGTATTTCTGGTGGCATATTATCTTTACACTTTTCCATAACAAACGGACATCTACCTGCAAACTTACATCCTTTTCTCATGTACTCTTCTGTTTCCAACTCTTTTATACTTATCCGTTCTGCCCATTTCTTTTTCGGATCAGGTTCAGGTATCGATTCTTTCAGCATTTGTGTGTATGGGTGTTTCGGGTTCATCAGTACATCTTCCACCCCACCCATCTCTATTATGTTCCCTCTGAACATTATCCCTATCCTGTCACTTACGTAGTATGCGGTTGCTAAATCATGCGTTATGTACAACACACTTACGTTGTACTTGTCCCTTAAATCTTTGAACAAGTTCACTATCGACATCCTCAACGATGCATCCACCATTGATACAGGTTCGTCCGCTACCAACAACGATGGTGTCGTTATGAGCGATCTCGCTACAGATATCCTTTGTAGTTGCCCTCCTGAAAATTCGTTGGGGTATCTTCCTTTCACTTCCGTCATACTTAATCCTACCGCCTTCAGTGCTTCTTCTACCCTTTTTCCATTCCCGTTCTTTGTTATCCCGTATTGTTTCGCTGTGTCGTGTAGGTATCTGTCTACCTTCCTCAACGGATTGAACGTTTCAAAAGGGTTTTGAAATACCGATTGTACTTCTTTCATGAACTCTTTTTTCTCTTCCCATTTTTTTAGGTTTACTATGTCTTTGCCTTTGTAGTACACTTCACCTTGTGTTGGTTCAAGAAATCCTAGCAGCATCTTTGAGACTGTTGATTTCCCACATCCACTTTCCCCTGCAAGAGTGAATATTTCATTTTTGTATATGTGAAAGTTCACATCATCTACCGCTAGTAATTTGCTTCTTGCAAATCCCCCTCCTACTATGAATACCTTTTGTAGCTTTTTCGTTTCCAACAACTTTTCTTGTGTATTTATTGCAGTTTTATTTTCTTGCATCTTCCACACGCTCCTTTGAGTTCAAAAAACAGGCTGATTTGTGTCCGTCACTTATCTCAACGAGTTGTGGACGTTCCTTTTTACATATTTCCATCGCATATGGACATCGTGGATGGAATGGACATCCTTGTGGTAGGTTCGCTAATGAGGGGGGCGATCCAGGTGCACTGACCTTGTAACTTTTGTCTCCCATCTTTGGTAGTGAGCCTATTAGAAATTTTGTGTATGGATGTAGTGGGTTTTCGAATATCTCATCTGTTTTCCCTTCTTCTACAAACATCCCTGCGTACATTATCCCCATCCTGTCAGTTATGTTCGCATGTACAGCCATGTCATGGGTTACCAGTATTATCGTGTTTTTTTGCATTTTCTGTATGTCTTTTAGTAATTGTATTACCGCCCTTTGCGCTACTACATCCAAAGCCGTTGTAGGTTCGTCCGCTACTATGATCCTTGGATTGAGTATCGTTGCTAAGGCTATCGTCGTCCTTTGCCTCATTCCTCCAGATAGTTGGTGTGGGTATGATTTTAGTACCCTTAGCGGTAATCCCAAGGCGGTTAAGTGTTTCTTCAGTGGTTCTTCAAATTCTTTTTCTTCATCTTTTATCTTTTTGTGTGAGGTCACAAAGTCTTTGAACGATTCTTTTATCCTTATTATCGGATTCAACGCACTCATCGATCCTTGCGGTATGTACGATATGAATTGCCATCTTAACTTCCGGTATTCTTCTTGACTCATTTTGGTTATGTCTATCTCTTTCCCTTCCACTTCGTAGTATATCTTTCCATCTACTATCCTCAGTGGTGGTTCGGCTAAACCACATATCGTTTTTAGAAATGTGCTTTTCCCACATCCACTTTCCCCTGCTATCCCGTATATTTCATCTTCTCGTATATTTATACTGACATCGTTGACCGCTTTTACTTCTTTTTTCTCTTCTTGCATTTCGAATATATAATATGATTTTAGGTTTTGTGTTTTTAATACGTCCAACATTTTCACTCCTTCGCCTTACCGATTCTTTGTATCCTTGTCCTTGGGTCTAGGTATTCACTTAGACTGCTTGAGAGTAGGTACAAGGCTACGAACAAGAAGATCGATATTATTACAGGTGTTAGTATCCACCACCAGTATCCCAGTAGCATAGCCTGGTAGTTTACCGCCCAGTATATCATCGTTCCTATCGTTGGTATTTCTGTGTTGGATAAACCCAATACCGATAACGTTACTTCCATCCCTACCGCCCATATCATGTTGTTTATCAACGTCGAGAATATTATCGGTATTATGAATGGAAAGTATTCTTTTATTACCAGGTTGAACGTTCTTGTCCCTGATAGTATCGATGTGTATGTGAATTCCCTTTCCCTTAGACTTAGTATTTGTGATCGTATTACCCGGGCATCCCACGCCCATCCAAATAGACTTAGTATGAGTCCTAATAGTACCATCGTTAAGTTTTCCCTTATTACCGTTGCTATCAGTATCAGAATCGGTAAGAGCGGCATTACTACAAAACTGTCGTTTATCGACATCAGTACTTTGTCGGTTTTTCCACCTTTGTACCCCGATACTAATCCCATTATTATCGCTATCACCCTCGATATTCCTGAGGCTATTAAAGCTATCGTTAGTGAGTTCCTTATCGCAAACGTCGATTGCCAGAATAGGTCTTGTCCTTGCGATGTCGTTCCGAATATGTGCGGCCAACTGGGTGGTTTGTCCCTAGGTGCCACGTTCCACCTTAGTGGATGGTATGGCGAGAAGAATGAGAGTATTGACATTAAGGCTAAGATACATATTACTATGAACGCAAATCTGAACCTTCCATCTTTCATTAGTTCTTTGAATCCTTCCAACATTATCACCTCATCTGTACCTTACTCTTGGGTCAAAGAATGGATATATTAGATCTATTATGAGCGTTGCTGACGCTATCCCTATTACCGATAACGAGACTATCCCTATTATTAGGTTGTAGTCGTTTGAGTTTATCGCTCCGTATAGTAACGTTCCTAACCCTGGATAGGCGAATACTATTTCTGTTATCAATGCCCCTCCAAAGATTTGCCCTAAAGATAGCGCTAAGTTGGTTACTTGCGGTAATAACCCGTTCCTGAATACGTATTTGAAGGCTATCTTTGATTCTTTTAATCCCCCCGCTTTCGCATACATTACGTAGTCTTCTGCTACTATGTTCGATACTATGAGTTTCATCGTTTGTATGTTGGCTGCTATTCCTAAAACCATCAGCGATATCGCAGGTAGAAACGAGTGCATTAACACATCCGATATGAACGCCCAGTTGAACCTTATTTGTCTTCCAACTGAGTATCCACCTGCAGATGGGAATATCGGTATCAGATAGGCAAATACTATGAGTAGTAATAATGCAAAGATGTAGTAGGGGATAGGCCTTACCACCATCGCTATGTTGTCTAATGTTTGTGCCCATCCCTTGCTTTTGAAGTATCCTGCAAGCGCCCCTATTATACTTCCTACTAACCAAGAGATGATTGTAGTTGTTAATAGTAATCCAGCCGTCCATGGCAGTGAGTCCGTTATTAACTCCATTACAGGTACCGGAAATTGAAAGAGTGATGGCCCAAAGTCTCCACGTAGCAGCCTTCCCCAAAAGGCACCGTATTGTTCAAATATCCCTCCTTCTAATCCGTACATCTCTGTGAGCGATTGCCTTAATGATTCAACCGCCGCTGGGTCTAAGAAGGCTCCTTGCGATGTCATTTGACTGATTACTTGTTGTACAGGGTCAACCGGCGTTAGCCTGGGTACAATAAATACCACCGTTATCCCTACGAATACTACAACTAGAAATTGAATTATCCTTGGTAGCAAGTATCGCTTGAAAAATAGCAAGTGTTACACCTCCATATAAGCCCCCCGAAGGGGGCTCAATGTATTTATTTGTAACCTTTATTTCCTACCTGTTGGTTCAAGGAACGGCAGTAAGTATTTGAAGTTCGGCCAATGATGATAGGGAATCATATATGGATTTTCAGCACCAGGATAATTTGTCCAGTAATACTCATCCCATCCTACTACTCCTGGATATCCAAATGTTGGAATTGAAGGCATTTCTTCTACAAGTATTTTTAACCCTTCGATACCTAATTGCATGTTTTCTTCACTGCCCCAGTCAACCTTTTCCATTCCTTCTATTACTTTATCCATTCTCGGATCTGTCCATCTGCCTGGTGCAGGGCCTAAATTAGTAATAGCGTTTTCTCCTAAAGGTTGGTAGAACTTTGAGTGTATACTTGAAAAGACACGGTACAAATCAGGATGCCCACCCCAAGGTTCAGATGCAGGCCATTGGGCACTTACCTCAAAGTTGCCTAGTGCAACTATACTCGCATCTTGTTCACTAGGAGTAACTGAAACATCTATACCAAAGTTTCTCCACTGTTGTGCTGCAGCAAGCGCATTTCTATGAGCTGGATGTGAAGGATTTGCATTGGTAGTAATATTAATTTTCCACGGTGTACCGTCTGGTAACAACCACTTGCCCTTTTTATCTCTTTTAAATCCATTTCTTAGTAACAATTGTTCCGCTACATCAGGTGAGTATTTCCACCATCCTGAACCAAACATCTCTTTCAATGTTTCTATATCGTTTGGTACCTCGTATCCTCTTTCCCTTGCGTATTGGGCTGCTCTTAATGTCGCACTTGGATCGTATGGTTTGAATGGTTTTCCATTAACTTCTATGTCCAAAGTGAAGTTTTTCGACCAATCTTCTAATGGTTTATAGTACCATTCTTGATAAACTGGCATTGGAGGAAGGTGAAGTGCCCCCATAGCTGCAGCACCATCAAAAGCTATCCCTATGTAATCTACTATATCAATGGCTAACGTTAATGCCCATCTTACATCTTTTATTTTGTATGGATATACTTCGGTATTGAATATAATACCTGTCATACAAGGATCCGTGTTGACTACCCATGGGTATTCTATTCTGTACCCCCTTGAGTATAAATTCCTTTGAATGAGTGCTCTGAATGCTTCCATAGTTAAATCTGCCATGTCTAAATTATGATTGGCTTGCGAAATTACTTGGTTTGTAGCTTCTCCATAGTAATAGAAGAGTACGTATTTTGGTTTTGGTTCACCAAACAACATCCCAGTTGGTGTTCTATTCCAGTCTTCCCTTTTTTCCCAAAGTGTCCAATAACCAGCACGATCATAATCTTTTAGAACATACGGACCACTGCTTACCGGAGGATTGAAATTAAAGGATAAGGGGTCTTCTACCTTTTCAAAAATATGTTTTGGAAAAGGTCTCCATGCTCCCCATCTGTCTACAAAATTCGCGTGGAATCGCGCATTAGGTTCTTTCAATTCAAATACTACAGTGTAATCATCTGTTTTGTATACTTTATCAATGTTAAGCCTAAACTGATCATGATAAGCCATTCCTTGATATTTCATGGCTGTTGTAATACCATATACAATATCATCTGCAGTAATTTCAACACCATCACTCCAATAACATCCTTTTCTTAACTTGACCGTCATCTCTGTGAAGTCTTCGTTGTAGATTGGACCTTCTCCTGCAAGAGAATTAATAACTTCTCCTCTGGTGGGTTCTATCATCCATAATGGTTCCACCATCAACTGCTGAATCCCTTGATCAGGTGTTCTCCAACTACTGGTAAATATATATAAATACCAGGTGAGTTTACCCTTCCGGTTAAAACGTTAGCAATAAGTGTTTCTTCCCTAGGGATTCCAGCTACTTGTGAAAACCCTACAACAACAAGTAACACAGAAACAAAAATCACTACTAAACTTTTCTTCATTCTTTCACACCTCCTAATGAGTTTTTTTATTTACTTTGGTTTTTCCCTCCAAAGTAATAAAAGTAAAAGTCCCTGAATTAATATCCCATTTATCCCCCTTGAGTTTCAAAAAAATTATAAAGTCCTGTATTACAAGCATTAAAATGAAAAATGATTAGATTAAGTATAATAAAAAGAGGTATCCAAATGGTAAGTTTATCAAATCAATTAATATTCGATTCAGCGATGATCCATTTTTGTTCTGTGTGATTTATTTTTTAAAAATCAAGATATTCTTTATCTTTGAATTAGAGATCAGAGAAATTTTATTAAATCCCATAATTAAAAATCTTTTTAATCTAATTTAATATTTTTTAGTACAGTGCACCAAATTAGATTTTTGAAATTTCTAAAGAAAATAATTGTGGGAATAAGTTCAAATTCTGTTCAGAATAATTATATGGGAGTTAACTTTTTTTGTCAACCATTAATTTATCCAATCAACTAATATTAGGAGCAGTTACGAGCAATTATTTGCGATTAGGAAGCTTTTTCTTAGTTTTTCTTGAATTTTGTTAAAAATTGTTTTGTAAGATTTCATTAGATTTTCTTGTTTAATCGACTTAGATTGTTTTTAATCGACATTAATCAGCTCTATTTAAAAGTGAGAAATTTTTTTCACGGTGTTATAATTTTGTTAGAAGATATGAAGTTTTTGCTTAATAGAAAGCGAGGTCTTATATTTGAAAAAGGTCTATATAGACGGAGAACATCTGAGTTTGGAAGATGTGATTAATGTCGCTAGACATTATTATGAGGTGACTATCGAAAACTCCGTTCTTGACAATATTGAGAACTCCAGAAAAGTTGTAGAAAAGTTTGCAGAAAAGGAAAAAGTCGTGTATGGTGTGACCACTGGATTTGGAGAACTCTGTAATGTTTTCATTTCTAACGATAAAACGGAAAAATTACAAAGGAATCTGATTAGGAGTCATGCATGCGGAATTGGGGATCCTTTAGATATCGAAACTGTTAGGGCAATTATGTTGCTCCGTGCGAACTCTTTAGTCAAAGGTTTTTCTGGAATAAGGTTATCCACCATACAAACTTTGATCGATATGATCAACAAGAAGGTTCACCCGATAATACCAGAAAAAGGATCTTTAGGAGCAAGTGGTGATCTAGCTCCATTAGCTCATATGGTGTTACCGATGATAGGAGAAGGAGAAGCTTATTACGACAACAAGATGTTAAGTGGGAAAGAAGCAATGAAGATGGCAGGAATAGATCCGATAAATCTTGTTGCAAAAGAAGGTCTTGCTTTGATAAATGGAACACAAGTTATGACAGCCATAGGTGCATTATCAATATACGATAGCATAGAACTTTTAAAGACAGCAGATATCATTTCATCATTGACTTTTGAAGCGTTGAACGGTGTTATCGAGGCTTTTGATGAGAGGGTACACAATTTAAGACCTCATAAGGGGCAGATTGGTTGCGCTAATAATTTGAGGAGAATACTTGAAGGTAGTAAAATGGTGTCTCATCAAGGGGTATTGCGTGTTCAAGATTCTTATTCATTGAGATGTATCCCTCAGGTTCATGGTGCCTCACGTGATGCAATAAATTATGTACAAGATGTCATTGAAAAAGAGATGAATGCTGTAACTGATAATCCTTTGATATTTTCAAAAGAAGAAGAAGCAATTTCTGCGGGGAATTTTCACGGCCAACCAATCGCCTTGAGTATGGACTTTTTGGCAATTGCCTTATCTGAAATTGCAAATATTTCAGAAAGACGAATAGAAAGGCTTGTTAACCCTAAATTGAGTGGGTTAGCTCCTTTTTTGATAGAAGAAAGTGGCTTGAATTCTGGTTTTATGCTGGTTCAATATTCAGCCGCCTCGTTGGTTTCAGAAAATAAAGTCTTAGCTCATCCTGCAAGTGTTGACTCAATTCCTTCTTCTGCAAACCAAGAAGATCACGTTTCTATGGGTACAATCTCAGCGAGAAAGGCGAAAAATATTCTAAACAACGTCCAAAAAGTATTAGCTATGGAAATGCTGTGCGCTTGCCAAGCCATAGACCTACGAGGAAATAAAGGTTTAGGAAAAGGTTCAAAGATAGTTTATGATATAGTTAGAGATAAAGTACCGAAGATTAACGAAGACAGAGCGATGTATAAAATGATAGATAAATGTGAAGACATATTAAAATCTGGCATAATCGTTAAAGAAGTGGAAAAAGTAATTGGTAAATTATTTTAAAGAAAGGAGAAATTATCATGGTAAACAATATCGATATTTCTAACGCAATGACCATTAAGTTGGATGATGACCTTCCGAGTATGCCCAAATTCGTAGAAGGCATAAGAAGGGCACCTAAAAGACCTTTGAACTTATCAAAAAGAGAAGTAGAACTAGCCCTTGCAAACGCCTTAAGATATGTACCGGAAAATTTACATGAAAAATTGGCTCCAGAATTTTTGCAAGAGTTGCTTACTCGAGGTAGAATTTATGGATACAGGTATAGACCTGAGGGAAACATTAAGGCCAAACCTATAGATATGTACAAGGGTAAGTGCATTGAAGGAAAGGCATTTCAAGTTATGATCGATAACAATTTGGATTTTGATGTTGCTTTGTATCCTTATGAACTTGTAACCTATGGTGAAACCGGTCAAGTTTGTCAAAATTGGATGCAGTACAGGCTGATTAAAAAATACTTAGAAGAATTAACAAGAGAACAAACCTTAGTTGTGGCTTCAGGACATCCCCTTGGCTTGTTCAGATCAACCCCAAATAGTCCACGGGTGATAATAACAAACGCGTTGATGGTTGGGATGTTTGATGATCAAGAACATTGGATCAAGGCACAAGCCATGGGTGTTGCCAACTACGGACAAATGACTGCAGGAGGTTGGATGTACATAGGACCTCAGGGTATCGTTCATGGTACTTACAATACCTTGTTGAACGCTGGAAGGTTGAAATTAGGAATACCACAAGATAGTGATCTAAGAGGACGCTTGTTTGTTAGTTCAGGTTTAGGCGGAATGAGTGGTGCTCAAGCTAAAGCGATAGAAATCGCAAGAGGCGTTGGAATAATTGCAGAAGTGGATTATTCGAGAATTCAAACAAGGCTCAACCAAGGTTGGTTAAAAACCTGCAGTAAAGATTTGGACAAAGTTTTTGAAATGGCCTTCGATCATCTAAATAGAAAAGAACCCATTTCTATCGGTTATTATGGTAATATTGTAGATCTGTTGGAATACATTGTAAAGAAAGGTATAAAGGTAGATTTGCTATCAGATCAGACATCTTGTCACGCTGCTTACGAGGGAGGTTACTGTCCTCAAGGCTTGACTAATGAAGAGAAGAATCAGCTCTTAGAAACAAATAAAGAGAGATTTGTTGAATTAGTCAACAATTCATTGAGAAGACATTTCGAGCTTATAAAAACAATGGTTGAAAGGGGAACCTACTTTTTTGACTATGGGAATAGTTTCATGAAGGCGGTTTTTGATGCAGGCGTGAAAGAAATAGCAAAAAATGGGTTGGATGAAAGCGAAGGATTCATATTTCCATCGTATGTGGAAGACATAATGGGACCATTAATATTTGACTATGGTTATGGACCTTTCAGGTGGGTATGTTTAAGTGGAAAAAGGGAAG
>LDZT01005306.1_pt1 | contig 12333 bp, 9 predicted proteins | sample 615521 | NCBI WGS metagenome assembly LDZT01 (sample SAMN03408292, study PRJNA278302) | terrestrial metagenome | isolation source: oil reservoir sample SB1 | place: USA: Alaska, North Slope, Schrader Bluff formation | collected 2011-09
CTTAATAGTGCATTGGGAGCATACCAGGAGCACAGTGCCGAAAAAAGCGCAGCAAGCTTACAGAAATTACTGAGGATTAAGGCCAGAGTAAGGCGTAGCAATAAAGAATTTGAAATACCGACAGAAGAATTGGTTCCGGGAGATATTGTACTGTTGGAATCAGGAGACAAAGTACCGGCTGATTTGCGTTTGTTGGAGGTCAAGAATCTTCTGGCGGACGAAAGTCTTTTGACTGGTGAATCTATCGCGGTCAGTAAGCAAACTGGTATTTTGCCGGAGAAAGTCGGGCTTAATGACCAAGTAAATATGGCATTTGCTGGTTCTGCCATAACAGCCGGCAGAGGACTAGGTATAGTAATCGCTACGGGCATGAAAACCGAAGTCGGTCAGATAGCTGGACACGTTAATGAATCTGAAACTACAAAGCCGCCTTTGATTATCCGTATGGAAAAATTCACAAGAAATATAAGTGTATTAATATTAATTATTAGTTTGCTTCTGACTACCACGCTTCTCCTACAGGGGTTAGATATAGCAGCTATTTTCTTCTTTGTGGTTGCGCTGGCAGTTTCTGCGATACCTGAAGGATTGCCGGTGGCTTTAACAGTTGCCCTTTCTATTGCGGTTTCAAGAATGTCCAAACGTAATGTAATTGTAAGAAGACTGCCGGCAGTTGAAAGTTTGGGAAGCTGTACTGTTATTGCCAGTGATAAAACTGGTACACTAACTGTTAATCAGCAAACAGCCCGCAGTATTGTGCTGGCTGATGGACAAAGCTTTAATATAACCGGTCAAGGTTATAACGATGACGGCGAAATCATCCATGATCATGAGAGGGATATTTCTGATCAAGCTAAAGGATGTATCAAAGAAATGGCTAAGCTTGCTATGTTAGCAAATGAAGCTTCACTCATACAGGAAAATGGTGAGTGGGTTCATTATGGTGATGCCATGGATGTAGCATTTCTGGCAATGGGATATAAACTCGGCATAGATCCTAAGAAGCTAGAAACTGAAAGTCAAAAATTGGGTATAATTCCTTACGAATCAGAAAGAAAATATTCGGCAGCATTTTATTCCCGGGATAGTATGACATATGCAGCTGTAAAAGGCGCAGCAGAAATAGTGCTGAGTTTTTGTAGCTATATGATGTGTCCGGATGGGTTGCTCAAACTGGATAGGGAAAGGATTGTTAAACAAGCTGAGAATATGGCGGCCCAGGGTTACCGGGTACTGGCAATTACCGGGGCCCAATGCTCCCGTTTTGTCAATAAAGATGAGTATGATGAGCAGGATCTGCCGGAGATGGTTTTTTATGGACTGGTTGGTTTTATCGATCCTTTGCGTCCTGAAGTTATAAATTCTGTATTTAAGTGCAAGACTGCCGGTATTAAAGTAATCATGATTACCGGTGACCATCCTCGAACTGCTGAAGCGATTGCAAGAGAATTAGGCATAACGGATGAGACTCAACAGGCAGTCACCGGCGAAATGCTTAGCAAAGCAGGTACATCGGAGAGTCAGGAATTTATCAAGCTAGTATCGTCGGCTTCTGTATTTGCACGGGTGTCTCCCCTACAGAAACTTGAAATAGTGGAAGCTCTTATTAATCAAGGCGAGTTTGTGGCCGTAACCGGTGACGGGGTAAATGATGCGCCTGCTTTACGAAGAGCCCATATTGGGGTGGCTATGGGCTCTGGCACCGATGTTGCCAAGGAAATAAGTTCAATGATAGTAACCGACGATAATTTCTCTTCCATAGTATCCGGGGTAGAGGAAGGAAGGTTTGCTTATGACAATGTGCGCAAAGTTGTCTATTTATTAATATCAACGGGTGCCGCAGAAGTAGCTCTTTTTGCTATGTCGATCTTTGCAGGGCTTCCACTGCCGTTGGTAGCGGTGCAGCTATTATGGCTAAACCTGGTTACGAATGGTATTCAGGATGTTGCGCTGGCATTTGAAGGGGGAGAACCGGAAGCAATGAAGCGCAAAGCGCGCAAAACTAATGAGCCTATATTCAATTCGCAAATGATAAGTCAGATTATAGTATCTGGACTAACTATGGGAATGATAGCTCTTGGGTTCTGGTATTTCCTAATTGAGTTGCGGATGATGGATGAAACTCATGCGCGCAACATAGTTCTATTATTGATGGTATTAATGCAAAATGTTCATGTGTTTAACTGTCGTTCTGAAGTTGCATCTGCCTTCAAAGTGCCTATTAGCCGCAATTACATTCTGATAATGGGTGTACTGGTTGCACAGGGTATTCACATTTTAAGTATGCATCTGCCCTTAATGCAGACGATACTGAGAATCGAAGCAATAAGTGCTCGGGAATGGTTTGAAGTGTTTGTGCTGGCATTGCCGATGTTACTGGTAATGGAAATTTATAAGATAGTTAAAAAAAATATATTGAACCGAAAACTTGTTTAATCACAGAGAGAACTTTGTGCAAGTCCAAATTGACGTTGGCATGAACAACCGGCAAAGATGTAATCAGGACTGTCTTTGATATATTTTTCATAGTAACTGGTCTGGGCATTTAAACTACCCATCTGTTCCTCACTATCTGAAGATACACGGCAGTAGGCAGTTACCTGCTGTTTTTTTCTGGTCATTTCCGGTTTCGTTCAAATCCACTGTATTGGGCAGCGGCATCTTGTCCAATAAATGATATCCTAACGTCATATAAAACGATAATAATTAAGTGGTTGAATTATGAATTACAAGCGTAAGCATTATCTGATTTTAAAAAATACAGTATTAGACAGCCCCTTTTTTAGGTAAATTATTACGTGAGAACAAAGGCAGATCAGGCAGGTGATTATAGTTAAACGCATTCTTTCGATTGACGGCGGCGGGTTAAGGGGAGTTTTTTCAGTATCTTTTTTGGCTACTGTTGAAGATGCCATCGGTGATAAGATCTCCAATTATTTTGATTTGATTGCCGGCACGTCAACAGGAGGCATCATTGCCCTGGGCCTCGGGATGGGATACAGAGCCAAAGAGGTGCTGGGTTTCTATGAAGAATTGGGGCCTTATATCTTTGACTGCGTTCCTCTCTGGCAGAATATCAGGCATTTGTGGTTTACAAAGTACAGCGAGGTCCGCCTGAAGAACGCGCTGCTGGCGGTATTCGGCGAGAAAAAGCTGGGGGACAGCGTTAAAAGGCTGCTGATCCCTTCGATGGACCTGGAAACCGGCGAGGTATATATTTACCGGACATCCCATCACCAGAGGTTTCATCGTGATTCTCGCATTAAAGTTGTTGACGTTGCCCTGTCAACTGCCTCGGCGCCGACTTATTTCCCCGCCCACAGGACGGAATCCGGGACCCCTTTGATTGACGGGGGAATGTTTGCCAACAATCCGCTGAGCATTGCTGTGGCTGAAGCGATTGGAGTGCTGGGTTGGCCGCGGGAATCAATTCAAGCGCTCAGCATCGGCTGCGCTACGGAGCCTTACGACGCAGGCCTGCTTGAAAAATGGCCGCTGGGCATCGGTTACTGGGCGTTCAAACTCATTGAGGTTTTTATGGTCGGGCAATCCAGTTCTTCAACAAGGATTGCCGAAACGCTGATTGGGCACGACAGAGTGATCAGGGTTAACCCCGCGATCGGCAAGATTCCTTATAGTCTCGACGCGGTAAAAGAAATCCCTATTTTGAAATACCTTGGCTATTCTGAAGCCGGCAAAATTCTCGACAAGCTGAAAAAGAACTTTTTTGAAACACGTGCTGAAGAGTTTGAACCGTACCATAAATTATAGAAAATTAGGGCGTTCTGATTGTCCTGGTTTTTATTTCCGTTCTCAAACCCTGGGAAAAAAGGAACGCCGGCCTGAAAAGCAACTTGTTTCTAAAGCGGAAAACAGGAAACATTCTTGATGGAATCAGGAAATGTCTTTATAGAAAAAGGCAGGGGCAACTTTAACAGCTTTGCTCCTGTCTTTTTTAAAATTATTATTATGAAAACTGCCGCCTATAATTAATTTGTCTCGATGCCGTTTTCCCGGAGGTATTTCTTGAGCTCTTGAATATTTATTTCACCAAAATGGAAAACCGAAGCCGCCAGCAAAATATCTGCCTTTCCATCGCGGGCTGCCTCCAGGAAGTGCTCCATAGCGCCGGCGCCACCGGAAGCAACAACGGGCGCCTTAACTACATTCTTGATCCCGCGGATTAGCGGTATGTCAAAGCCGGTTTTTGCTCCGTCACAGGCTTTGCTTGTCGGCAAAATAAAGCCGGCCCCCCTGGACTCCGCTTCTTTGGCCCATTCAATCGCGTCTTTGCCTGTTGCGGTGCTGCCGCCGTCGATATAAACCTCGTAACCGGAAGGAAGCATAGGGTTCCGGTCAACATCAATGGCCACCACGAGTTTCGATGCGCCAAACCGTGAAGCAGCCTGGTTAATCAGATCCGGATTCCGGAAAGCCGCGCTGCTGATTGAAACTCTGTCCGCGCCTGCTTCCAGCACAGCTTCGGCATCGCTTATGGAAGCTATTCCGCCGCCTACCGTAAAGGGTACGGCAGTTACTCCGGCAACACGCCGGACAGCCTCCAGCATAGTTTTTCTCTTTTCTATTGTAGCGGTAATATCCAGGAAAGCCAGTTCGTCAGCCCCGTTCTCGCAGTATGCCCTGGCGCATTCCACGGGATCTCCGGCATCCCTGATGTTTACGAAATGGACTCCCTTAACTACCCGGCCTTCCTTCATATCCAGGCAGGGCATAATCAGAACCTTACTCACATCTGTTTCTCCTCTCTTTGATAAGACTATAAATTATATAGTTTCTCTTGATTTCTGTATTTTCCTTTTTGGAAAGGTTGTATTACCGCAACAATCAACCCTTCCGGGAGTCGAAACTTTTCAAGTACCGGATATAACTCTTTTTACCTTCTACAGAATCATACAGTTTTTGATCAGCTGTCCAATATTCACAGATTTCACTAGTTATCTCCGTTATAACTTCGGCAACGGCCAGGAATGATGAGTCATAGAGTGTCGGCATATTGAGGTTGCAGCTAATTTTCCAGGCTTTATCAGCTATAATTTCGTCGGAGAGATATATTACCCCAGGGTATTGCCTAAATTCAAACCACAGTTCGTCTGCTTCTTGTGTTGTTAGGCTATTTCTGCCGCAGATTTTTCTAAGAACGCTTCCTGCTTCAGCCCAGGCAAATTGGGGAAGTGCAATTATTTGCTGGTTGAGAAGTACACTTTCTAACAAGGTTAAAGCTGTTTCCGTATCTTTTTCTTCAATTAAGGTTTTTATCAGGACGGAAGTATCCAGACATATGTACTTACTCATAATGGCTTCGTCCTTCTCTTAGTTCCCGTATGAGTATTGTTGAGTCTTCTTGAGATGCTGTGTTTTTTGCAAGATTTGATTTGAAACGAGCTATTCTATCAAGGCTTTCTGCACGGCTTCTTAAAAGATCAACATCCATCTTTCCTGTTCTTTGCAGCAACTCAAATGATTCCGCGTCAATTAAATATGCTATTGGTTTCGAACGCTGGATGATAGCGACTGGTTTTTTTGTTTTTGTGATTTCCAAAAGTATTTGTCGAAAGTTTCTTCTTATGTCTGTCACGCTTATTATATTCATTGAACTCACCCCTATGTGTATCATTAATAATATTATAATATGTATCACCGACCGTAACAATATCTTGCCGGACATGTTTGGCCATAGAAAAAGCAGGACAAATCCTTTGCCGGCCTAATCCTGCTTTCTTTGGCAGATACCTCTTTCAGTGACCAGACTAACTGTCATCTTTTTCTGCCGGCGCTAATAATACATCTCGACGGTTCCGTCCAGATCTGTCCGGTGGACTTTAACTTTGGTGTATTCATAGTACCTTTTTAACGCGATGGGGTGGGGGACTTCCTTATATATGCCTGATTCGGTGGAGATGATCGTATGCCTGGCGTTGGCGCCTTTGATAAACTCCAGGTTTGCGCCGTACAGGCTGCCGTGATTGCTGGCATGCAGTATGTCGTTGCAGTAATTAAGCGTATTTTCGGCGATCCAGCTCAGGCTTTTATCGGAGGCGTCACCGGTAAAGCAGCATTTCCTGGCGCCAAGTGTGACAAGCATGACCAGGCTTGCGTCGTGCAGTTCCCTGCTCTCGCTTTCGGCAATGAACTTGGCCGGCCCTAAAATCCTGAAGCTTAAATTATCAATATACCACCAGGGCAGGTTCAGAGATTCCTGCCGGAATGGCGTGATTACCGAGGTCCCCATCCTCTTGAAATAGGCCAGGAACTTTTCATAATCGCGCCATTCTTCATATTGGACGCTGCCGTCTCCGCTTCTTCTGACATAGGGGGAGCAGATAATGTATTCGATGGTAAAATTGTTATCTCTTAAGTATTTCAGGCCGAGGAAGTGGTCATAGTGCTGGTGGGTAATGAAGACTGCTTTAATAAATTTGTTTGCGGACAGCAAGCTTTTGTAACGTTCTATGTTGAAGCAGTCAATCAGAATAGTTCCCGAGAAGGCTTTGATAATGGATAAATTAGCGCACCCAACCTGAAGATGATATAGAATGCCCATTTATTACCAACTCGCAGCTATAGAATCACCCATTTTTATACTTGTATTATGCGGCAATTTGGACTTGTATTCAATTAATATTTTTACCTGCAAAAAAACTCCCTTCCGGAAGTTTTCGCATCTTTTCCTGTTTGTTTTGCTTCAACATAAGTGTCACATACCGGTTAAGCGGGTTTTTCGTCGACCGGACTGAAGATTTTTTTTAATGCCGGGTAGACGCCGCTTTTGTCCTTAATTGTGACGACTGTAAACCTTGGATGATTAATTCTCCTGTAAGCCGTTCTTAAAGTGCTTGTGTAAAAATAGCTGCTTTCTATTTCGCCGTAGCCGACGAAGTTGCACAGGTTTAAAAGCTCGTTGATCAGGCGAATGCACGCGTCGTTGTCCGAGCTCAGGTTATCGCCGTCAGAGAAATGAAAAGCGTAGATGTTGTAGTCGGAAGGGTTGTACCTCTTTTTAATGATCTCAAGAGCAAGTTTGTATACTGTGGAGCAGCGCGTTCCGCCGCTGGTTCCTTTGGTAAAAAATTCTTCTTCCGTAGTCTCCCTGGCTTCGGCGTCGTGGGCCAGGAAAACGATTTGAACGTTTTCGTATTTGGTCCTTAAGAAGCGCACCATCCAGAAAAAGAAGCTGCGGGCGATGTATTTTTCAAAAATGCCCATCGACCCCGAAGTATCCATCATGGCCAGGATAACGGCATTGGACTCATGTTTCTGGGTGAGGTCCCAGGTTTTGTAGCGCAGATCCTCTTTGGTGATTTCCTTGAGGTTCTGATTGCCTTTCAGGGCATTTCTTTTGATTGCTTCCAAAATAGTATGTTTGCGGTCGATATTACTGCTGATTCCTTTTTTCCGGATGTCCTTAAACTCTACGGAATCCGAGGTAAGCTCCGGTTTCTTTTTAGGCTCGAGGTAGGGCAGGCCCAAATCCTCAAAAAGAATTTTGGCCAATTCCTCGACGGTGATTTCAGCCTCGTAGTAATCAACACCCGGCTGGTCCCCCGCTCCCTTTTCGTGCCCGGCCCCGCCCTGAGGGTCGGAACCAAGCACATCTCCAACCTTGCTGTCCCCGTCCCCCTGCCCGGAATGGGAGCGTTTTCCCTGGTCGTAACGGAAGTGGAATTCATCCAGGGTGCGGATGGGTACCTTGATAATTTTCTCCTGATCCGACATAATGATGCTTTCCTCACTAACTATGTCGGCCAGGTTTTTTTTAATCGCTTCTTTTACTTTGTCATGGTGACGCTGGCGATCTATTTCACCTTTGCGGTGCAAAGACCAGTCTTCACGCGAGATTATGTACAGGGTAGACATAAAAGGCTCCTCCTATCTGTTCAATAGGCTCCCTACATACTTGAGCAGTTCATTGGCGCAGTTTGCGCAGTAGCCGTATTCGGAAATCAGCTTGGAAGCGACTTCGTTGATGCGTTTGAGCTGTTCCATATCGGGTGTCTTGGAAGAAGTGGTTATCTTAACGACGTCTTTCAAGTCGGTGAAGAGTTTCTTTTCAACGGCCTCACGCAGGCGTTCGTGAGAGGTGTAGTCAAATTTTTTGTTTTTCCTGGCGTAGCTCGAAAGGCGGATCAGGATCTCTTCCCGGAAGACCTTCTTGGCGTTTTCCGAAACGCCGATTTGTTCTTCAATGGAACGCATCAACTTTTCATCAGGGTCCATTTCTTCGTCTGTAATGGGATCTTTTAATTTTGTATTGTTGCAGTATGCTTCCACGTTATCCAGGTAGTTGTCGAATAAAACCCTGGCAGATTCCTCATATGAGTAAACGAATGCCTTCTGGACTTCTTTTTTGGCAATTTCATCGTATTCTTTTCTGGCCGCGGAGATAAAGTTGAGCAGCCGATCCCTCTCTTCTTTGGTTATCGAAGGGTGCTGATCAAGCCCGTCTTTTAACGCCCTTAAAACGTCCAGGGCATTGATGCATTGTGTCGAAGTTTTGATCAGGGCAGAAGAAAGGCGGTTGATCACGTACCTCGGGTCTACTCCGCTCATCCCTTCTTCCAGAGCTTCATTCTGCAGATCGAGGACATCCTTTTGCTTGAATCCTTCGACATCCTCGCCGTCATAAAGCTTCATTTTCTTAACCAGGTCCATGCCCTGTTTCTTGCTCTCCTTGAGCCTGGACAGCACGGAGAAAATGCTGGCTACTTTCAGAGCATGGGGCGCAAGGTGGATGTCTTTCAGGTCGCTCTGGCGGATCAGCTTCTCGTATATCTTAACCTCTTTGCTCACCTTCAGGTTGTACGGTATTTTTATGATAATAATGCGGGACTGCAGGGCTTCGTTCTTCTTGTTGGCTATAAAAGCCTTGTACTCATTTTCGTTGGTGTGAGCGACAATCATTTCATCGGCATAGATCAGCGCGAAACGGCCCGCTTTAAAGTTGCCTTCCTGAGAAAGGCTGAGCAGGTTCCAAAGAAATTTTTCATCGCATTTAAGAATCTCCTGAAATTCTTAAAACGGTACATCATTTAAAGCCTATAAAATAACATGATAACATACATTAACATAAAAGATAAAATATTACTTGCCGTATGGTTGAAGAGGGTATAGTCTTTATAGTAAATGGGTATTCTTATTTTTTAAAAAATATTTTTTCCATCAGGAGGGAAGAAAGACTATTGAAAATTACACTAATTGAGCCGCAGCCGCCTAGCCAGCATGTCTTCAGCGACATCAAGCTACCCCGCTTAGGGCTGCCTTTGCTTGGGGCGGTGCTGGCCAGGCTTGGCCATGACGTCAGGATATATGTTGAGGATTTCGCTCCGGTAAATATGAGACGGGTTCTTGAATCAGATTTGGTTGGCTTTTCCACGACCACTTCAACTGTGCCGGCTGCTTACGAAATAGCTGATCAGGTCCGCCGGGAAAGAAAAGATATACCCATTGTTTTTGGAGGATCGCATGTAACTTTTTTGCCTGAGGAAGCGCTGGAACATTCCGATTACTGCGTACGCGGCGAGGGAGAACACACTATTGCCGAACTTGTGGCCAGCCTTGAAAGCGGTTCCGATCCTGAGAGCATACAAGGCCTTTCCTATAAAAAGAATGGCCTGATCTTTCACAATCCTGACAGACCCCTGGAAAAGGATTTGGATTCTCTGCCCTTTCCCGATTTTACCCTTGTCGAAGGTCATGAGAAGATGCGGATCACGCCGATTGCGACTTCCAGGGGATGCCCTTACAACTGCCGTTTCTGCTCGGTGATCCAGATGTTCGGGCGGAAATACAGGATCAGGGATATCGACAACGTTATTGAGGAAATTAACGAAAAGCAGCCGAAGAGGATCTTTTTCTACGACGATAACTTTACCGCAGACCGCCACCGGACCATAAAAATGCTCCAGGGATTTATAGACAAGTGCCCGAAGTTTCTCTGGTCGGCCCAGGTACGCGCGGAAGTAGCCCGGGACGAAGAGATTTTAAAACTTATGTACAAGAGCGGCTGCCGGATAGTCTATATAGGATTTGAAAGCATCAACCAGGAAACCCTGGCGGCCTATAATAAAAAGCTGGACGTCAGTGAGATTGTCTCCAGCATAAAGACGATCCACAAGCATGGAATCAGGATTCACGGGATGTTCGTCATCGGCGCCGACGAGGATACTGAAAAAACAGCAAAGAGCACAGTCGACTTTGCTTTGAAAAATAGAATTGATACCATCCAGCTGATGATCCTCACACCCCTGCCCGGCACGCCTTACTTCGATGACCTGGTACAGGAGGACAGAATCATTTCCAGCAATTGGAGCCATTACGACGCCCACCATGTTGTTTACCAGCCGAAACAGATGAGCCCGTACTGGCTTCAGAAAGAAACCCTCAAGCATATGAAGCGGTTTTATTCGCTGAAGAACTGTGTCCGCCAGGCCTGCCGCTTTGACATTGCCAATCTTTACTTCCGTTTTATGGGCTATAGGATCCTCTTTAACTGGTACCGCAACCCGTTGAACAGAAATTTCATGAAAAAACTCCGCCAGGAATTCGTCTATTAAAAAATCGGGGGCTCTAAACGCACGGTTTGATAGGGAAATTTATTGAACCATACCCCAAACCGATACGGTTAAGCAAAAGAGAGACATTGTCCCGCAAGGGATAGCGCCTCTCTTTTGCTTTCACATCATGAATGTCCAATTGGCGCATCAATATGGCCAATGGCGACACAGACGCCATTTTTAATGATGTAGCATTCAACATAATGTGGTCCAAAAAATTTGGTGCTGAAAACGCAGAAGTCAACTCATTACCTTGTCCAATAACACAGAATAACTGTCCACTACATCGTATACAACATAATCCGTGCTGATCGCCCTAAAATGCTCACGGGCGCAGTGAATTTTTGCTTCCTCGACCATACGCAGCTGCAGGGTGGACATGGAGCCTTTTGTTGCTGAACGATAGTCGTTGCTTTTTGCTCGTTTATAATCTGCGCCGCCTTGATAATGAATTCTTCCGGATTGTTTGCAAACTGACCAAAGACAGTCTTTTCAATTCCGCGCAGGATAGCTACAACAGCTTTTCTGGTAAGTCCTGTTTCGGTGACAACTTTGCCGACGAGGTCATATTTCACCGCGGTGCTGGACGAAAGTTCAGCTTTGAAAACCTCGTTTTCTTCTTTTACAAAAGCGGCTCCCCGCTGCAGTTGTTCCCGTGATTGGATATCGGTCATCGTCCCTGTCTCGACCTTGATAAATATTTTGGAAACACGAAGATCGCGATTCAGCGCCGATATTGCTTTCTGAATCAATTCATCCTGGTCGAATTCCACCACATACACAGACTTGGCGTTTATATTAGCCCACAGCTTCTGGAATTCCGGCAAGCCCAGCTTGGATTTATCCAGCTTCAACTCGACGTTATTTTTGCGCGCATTCTCCGGCTGCATTGCACGGCTGTCATAAATAGAGTCGAGAATCGCTATTACGGACTCTTTGCAATCCGCAGCTTCTTCGGCGATTTCAACACTGCCGTTTTTCTTATCCTCATAATATTTGTCGGTGAGAACGCCTTTTTTTACATAACCGCCGGTGATGAGTCCCTCATAAATGCTTTGAGCAAGGTCGAAGGTCTATCGTTACCATGCGAGGTCTGTCGGCAACTGCCTCGGCAAGCTCGGTTTGAAGCCCCTTGGCAAAGCTATCATAGCTTTCGTTGGCGACAACGGTAAGCACATTTATATTATGGACATCCTCGCCCAACAGGTTCGTATCCATGCGTTCTCCATTTTGATTTACGGATAAACGCAGACCGCGCCCGACTTCCTGACGTTTGCGGACATCGCTGCCGCTCTGCTTGAGTGTGCATATTTGAAACACATTCGGATTGTCCCAGCCTTCGCGGAGAGCAGAGTGGGAGAAGATAAACCTCACCGGCTCCCGGCGATCCAGCAATCGCTCTTTATTTTTCATGATCAGGTCATACGCATCCGCATCATCGGAGGTTCGCTCCTGCTTGTTACCCAGCTTACTGTCTATTATACGATGGCTCCTTTTGTCTATGGAAAAATACCCGGCATGGGTTTCCTCAGCGGTTATGCCGTCAAGATATTTCAGATACTCATCGCCATCGCCGGTTGCAAGCTGAAGATTGCCGATAACTTGCTTGTATTCTTCCACGAACATACCGGCATACAGACCATTAAAGGCTTGCCCGGCGGCGTCGTACTGCTTGTACTTTGCAACCTCATCAATGAAGAAAAGCGACAATACCTTAATGCCTTTATAGAACAAATGCCTTTCCCGTTCGATGTGAGAGAGG
>LDZT01008490.1_pt1 | contig 12331 bp, 11 predicted proteins | sample 615521 | NCBI WGS metagenome assembly LDZT01 (sample SAMN03408292, study PRJNA278302) | terrestrial metagenome | isolation source: oil reservoir sample SB1 | place: USA: Alaska, North Slope, Schrader Bluff formation | collected 2011-09
TTTGGTGGATGGGTTCAGACATCCTGAATGATTTTATTGTGATAAGTGGCATTGTATCCACGTACAAAACAAACAGTTTAATCGCCATTGGAAGGAGATAATAAAGGAGGAAGCAAGTGTTTAAACTAAAATAAAAAACCCGATCAATCAGTTTGGGGCTGTATTGATCGGGTTAGGTTTGATTTTCTGCCAATTTTTTTGATTTATGAAAAAATGTTATGACGATGACAAGTCAGAATACATTTTTAAAAGTTCTTTTTCGGCACATGACCAATTATATTTTTCCTCGACAACTTTTTTTCCGGATTGTCCGTAAACATCCGGTTGTTTTAACACAAAAAGCAACTTCTCCCTGAAGTCTTCTACATCCCCGGATCTGAATATTTCCCCGCCGTGAATTTCATGAACAATCCGTTTCATGGGTACCGCATCTGCGGCAACCACCGGTTTTCCAAGAGCACAATATTGAAACACTTTATGGGGAATTGTTGTGTCCGTATGAATATTAGATCCCTGTGGAATGACACATACATCACTTTGACTTACAAACCAGGGGACATATTTATAGGGTACCCAGCCGGTGACATGCATCCTCCCTTTCAGGGACGGGCTTTCCCGAAGCAATTCCTCGATCGTTTTCTCATATCGTCCGCCTCCGACAATCAAGAGATAAAGAGGTTCCCCGGAGGATATCAATTGATTCATACCCCTGATAACCACATCCAGACCACGATGACTATCCAATCCCCCCACATAGAGGACGATTTTCAGATCCTCCGGAAGATTGATATCCGAATAGGCGTTATTTGGGACAAAATCTTCCAAACGTACCCAATTACTGACAACAGCAATGTTTTTTGCCGGATATCCATAGGTCTCTTCCACGCGGGCTTTGTTTTCTTCAATGACAGCTATCAGTCTGTCAAATTTCGGCAGATATTTTTTCTCAATAAACCGGGCAATCCGATAGTTTTTAATAAGATTTTCAACCCCTTTCTTCTGCCAGACCTTCAGGGCAGCGGGATAATTTTCATGCATATCATAGATGATCTTTACTGGACGTCTCTTTTTAGCCCACACTGCCATAGGAGCCAGAGGCAAATCGTGGACATGGACAACGTCGATGTTATATCTGTCAATCAATGTTATAAGAGTCCGGCGCCATACCGGGTTCAGGTGGACAGGAAATTGACGAAGCGTGTTCAGAATCTTCAGTTTCTTACACCAGGGAATACGGTGAATGGTTGCACCTTCCCAGTTCTCCTGTGCCGCTTCCCCCCCACTGTTCTTGCATAAAAGATGAACCGAATATCCTGCCTTGACCAAAGACCGGATTTCATTTTCAACCCTGATGTCCGGCGGGAAATTTGTTTGTAAGATCATTAATATTTTCATGATTCCTTATCGGTTATTTTACATAATTTATTAAATTAGTTCACAATTAACTTGTTCAAAGGATAAGTAATGAAAATCTTTCTCTCATTATTACTGCTTTTCCCGTTACTGACAGCATGCAGACAGGATACCTCCACCGATCTCTCCTCCCCCTATTTCTATCATAAAACCCTCTTTACGGAAAAAGATCACACGGGAGACAGTTCACCGCATACATTTTCTGTTGTTAAAAACCCTCTATCCGAAAAACCTAAGTATTACGGATATACCGGTGAGCAACAATGGGGAAATGTGGATCTGTGGACAAGTAATGATCTTTTAAACTGGACTCCCTGGCCGGATAATCCAATTATTGACGGGCAACCGGACCCGAGAACACCTATTCAAAAAATCCGTTTTCCAAAACGAAAACCGGAGAAATATCAATTCCGCTGGCCAACCGTTGTAACTTACAGGGATACTTTTTGGATGGTTCATACCATGAATTACTGTCAGGGTCCCTTTTTGATTCTCCGTTACAGCACAGATGGTATTCATTTCAAATACGACAGAATGATTACCGAACCTCTTTCACTGGAATACGGCTACGGAACAACCAATCCATTTATCATGACGGATCCAAAAAACGGTGAATTTGTTCTTTTTTATCAGTATGAAGACAGCTCACGGGAAGAAATCTGTATCCGGCAGGCAAATCATCCCCGATTATTTAAAAGTGCAAAGCCAACATCTGTTCTTAAAACTGACTCCATCAGTTTTTTTGCCAAGGCTCCGGGAGCATTCGTGGATGAAAAAACCGGTTTATACTGGCTTTTAACGGAAGGTCATGAAACCAACTGGAATACCTATGCCTATTATGCCAGACAGGTTACAGGCCCCTATCAGCCTGTGGGGCCCATTCTGACGGATAATTCAGCCTGTCCGTTCCCATTCGTGGATAATGATACATTAAATCTCTTTATTTGTTACCGCTGTGGGGGTGATACATTAAAAGCCGGAAAAACATGGCGGATTAATCTGGTTCGCTATGACATGGGAACCTGGAGGGATTATTTTACATTTTGAGGGGTTCCCATTTCAATATGTTCAAGTGAAGACAAAGCCAGGTAAGTCCAGGCCTGATTCCATCTGAAATAGGGAATTTTAACGGTAAAGAATGGATATTTTTTATAAGCAAATAGTCCCGGACGGTATTGCATTGAGAACAATAAAAATTCTAACACTTCTATAATCTTATTCGCCATCAAATCCCGATATGTAGGAATTTCAGTAAAAACCATGACCCATTCATTTAATGTGTGAATATTAATCGGCCATTTCCGCGAATTGTTATCTTTGGGAAAACCATCCGGCATTAACATATGTGAAATATAATAGTCCATCCCTTTATTAATCGCTGTTTTTATACCCGGATCTTCGGGAAAAAGCAAACTTAGCCGATATAACATCCTCAGAACATAACCGGTATGAAAGGAATCAATAACCGGTGTTTTCATTGGAGGCCCCCAATAAGTAAAGGAACCATCAAAGTTTTGATCAGCCAATGTGTATTTTGTAGCGTTTAGACCCAGATCTATCCAGGTTTCATTTTTAAAAAGAGTTCCCGCTTCAGATAGGAACCAGGCAGAAAATAGATTTGCGTTATGAACTGTAAAAGTATCCAAGGGTGTATAGCTAAAACATATCCCTGATTCTGAGACATGTCGGTTTAACCCTTTGCTGATAAAAACTGCAATTTGAAAAATCAGATCGTCAAAGTCTGTTTTACCTGTAATTTTCCGGTATTCAAGAAAGGCATTACCACAAATGACAGAAACTACTGATGAAGGGGTTCCGGCAGGAATAAAGATACGGCTTTGCCAGTCAAAGGGATAGCCCCACCCCACTCCGTCAAATTGAGTGACAGCATTTACCTTAAGCCATTCCAGATACAATTCTGCCTTTTGCCTATAGTATTCATCCTGTGATGATGCATAACGGACAATGTTAGCCAGGGCAAGAAGTCCAATTCCTTTTGGGTTAATCTGCTTTTTTACATTCATCATCTGTCGGGATATCTTAGGAAATAATTCTAAAAGAACATTCAGGGTTTTTCGAGCCGGTCCCCATTTCTGACATTTTGAAATAAAAGCTTTACCCTTAATATCATAGGGATCATATCCATAGAAAGGATTTTCTTCAAACCATTTTTTTAAGGCAAGCAGTGCTTTTTCTCTGTCATTTTGATAAGGAATCATAATAATCTTTAAGAATCTGGACTTCTTTATCCCAATTATATTTTTCCTGGACAGCTTTTATGGCATTTCGACTCATCCTATTATAGAGATCAGGATTATTTAGAATTGTCATTACTGCTTGAGCTGCCTTATCTGGATTTGTTTCATCAACGACCAATCCAACTTGTTCTTCTGTAATTACCCGGCGCATTTCGGGAAAATCGCTAAAAACAACGGGTAATCCGGCAGACATGTATTCAAATATTTTATTTGATAATGCATAATAATGGTTTTTGTTAATATTCTGAATCAGGGAAATTCCGATATCAGCAGAGGCTGTATAACTGGGTAAATCATGGAGGGGAATTTGACCCAAAAGATGAATGCGTCTCAATTTTTTGTTTTCTATATAATCTTTTATTACATTAAAATAAGTGCCATCCCCCAAAATGACAAGGTGTACAAAGTCCGGTAAAAAATTCATCATCTCAAGTAAAGTATCCATCCCTCTGGCCTTGGTGACAATTCCCTGATACAGAACAATTCTTTCTTTTGGTCCCAACTTCAGTTTTCTTTTTAAAACGTCAGTCCGGGAATAGACTTTTAATTGCTGACAGTTTCTTAACGGGATTGTTCCATGAATCCCATAACGCTTTTCAAGAATTAGCCCTCGGGAAGGATTTTCAACAAATACTTTATCTGCCCGCCTAATGCCATACCTTTCAATTGATTTCCAAATCACATGAACAGGTTTTGGAAAATTTCGATCCAGATATAATTCATGAGAATCATAAACCATAGGAATTTTCAATTTCTTCTTGAGAATAGTACCTATAATCAATGTGTTTAAATCGTGACAATGAACAATATCCGGTTTTAGCTTTTTCCCTTTGTAAATCGCCTTTTTTACAAATTCCAGATATTTTATAAACCAGAATATATAATTTTTAGGAAGTATTGAACGGCTTTTCACGTGTATCCGAAAAACATGAATCCCTTCTATCATTTCAACAGCCAATGTATGATCATCTTTCAAAGCAATTAAATGTACATCATGCCCTGATTCAATAAGACTTTTCCCCTCTTTCAGGACTCTCAAATCATGAGTGAATTCATTCATCAGCACCATGAGTATTTTCATACAGACTCCAAGGGGATAGATTGTTTTAACACAATCAGTGAGGAAATAAAAAACCATACAAGATAATTACTGGTAATATCTCCACTTACCATCGCATTGATCATATAATTTGTCCAAAATGCAAAGAAAAGAACGGCAATTTGTCGTTTATGAGTTTTCAAAAGAGATGGTATCAGAGATAAAGGACGCAGAAGAAACACCGACAGAATAATCATAGCCGGAATTCCCTGCTCTGCACCGGCTTCCAGAAAAATATTATGGGGATATTTTCCAAAATAGGCACTAAAAATTTGATATCCACCTGTACCTCTCCCTAATACAGGATTCTCAATTATTTGTTTTATTGCTTCTTCCCACAGTGCAAAGCGTTGCAAAACCGATAAACTTGCCCGTATGGAGCCGAATTTGTTGAATAACATATCTTTCGGTAGAATTAAAACAATCATTCCTAATAATAGAAGAGACGCCAGAATATAACCAAAGCGTTTCCAGAAAGTCCGCTCCTTAATGTACATGATATAAATCATTATTCCTGCCAGGGTACCTAACATAGGTCCCCGTGAACCCGACAAAATGATGATCCAAACACCCAAACCGATATATAATAACAAAAGGAAGTGAATCCACCGGCTTTTATAGCGGTAAAACCAGTCGATGCTGATAAGAATACCCATTCCAAGTGCCCTGGCGATCCAGATGGGATTCACCCGGCCCATCAGGTCGAACCGTATGGACAGATCAGCACCCCCCACAAAAATCACATAAAGGCTGATCAAGATGAGTAAAGCATTGAAATACCAGATGATATCCAGTATCCGACGAATTTTACCCATATCTTTGAAATATAAAATCGGTATAAGAAAGGCAACAATATTGTATACAACGTAACGGTAGACTTTTGACGAAGCATACACTTTATTCGTTGTATAAAAGAATCCGGCAACAATCACAGCCGTAAAAAGAATCAGAAAATAAACCGAATAATCATTATGGATGCCCTTGTAATCTTCCTCCCTCCGGAGAAAATAGAGAATTGCTCCAAAGAGCGTGATAAACAAAATCAGGATGGTTATTGCTGGATTCGCTCCCAGGAAAAAGGCAAATAAAAAACCACCCCCCAGAAACAAGGCCGGTCCTATTTCGGGAATAAAATATAGCAGAAAAAGACTTATCAGTCCAATAATCGAAGCAAGAGGATAGATACCCGGCAAACATGCCGTTACGATTGCATATAAATCAATGATAACAAGAAACCATATCACCTTTGATTTAAGGAGTGATGTCTGGTTTTCCAATGTCTCTGATTTTATCAAATGACCAAACTCCCAAAAGTCGTAACATTAAAATATACACCATGCCACCCCCCAAAATGGATCCTGTAATGATAATCCATACGTGAGAGGATAAAGATTTTAAAAGGATGACAGCTAAAACCATGAAACCCGAGGCAGTTAATGTCTGAAAAATCATTTTCCAGGGTAATTTTATAAGCTCAAATTTTCTTACAGAATATAAAGAATAGATTATCATTAATATATAAGTAGATATCAGTGCAACACCTACTCCAATAAATCCCAACCAGGGGATGAATACAAGATACAACAAGAGATTCACAACTGCTGATACAATCGTAATCCGGGTCATAATCAGTGTTTTTTTATGCAGTGAACAGGGAAGGGTAAAATAGTGCACCAAATTTGATAAAAAAGCCCCCAAAGCCAGATAAGGAATCATCACAGCGCCACCCATGTACTGATTACCTGTCATTAAAGCCATAACCGGTTCGGCCAGCAGAGACATCCCCGCAGCCAAAGGAAAGAAAAGGATAAAAAACCATCCGATAAGCTGGGTAATTAAACGCTGAACGGTCTGTTTATCAGTATTTTCCCATGCTGAAAAAATATTCGGTAAAACAGCCATCATCAACGCCTGAAATAAAAGGGTAAGCGTGCGGTCCACAATGTTTTGTGAAGCTGTAAGCCATCCCAGTTCATAAGGTGCATCCGGCCGTAGAATGGGAATGATAAACCGGGCAGATAACGTTAAAATCCATTTTGAGACCAAGACCAGTACTAGTGGGAATCCATAGGCTAAAAAGTGCCTGAACCGTGAAAAGGAAAAGGCTGAAACAGCCAGTCCAGAACGGATGTCAGATGATAAGAGAAAAAAAAGCAGAAGAATTAATGCGATAAGACTACCGGACCAAAACACAGATTTCAACCCCAGGCCGGGAAAAATAATAAGCACGGCCAATAAGCCCAACAGCAGTTTCCCGCTGTTGAAAAGCTGGTCAAAAACTGTATACCGGAAGGGTTTATTCTGAATGCGATAATAGGATAAAATCACCTGAATAAAGGGAGTAAAAAAAAGCATCACAACGGCAGCAATCAGGAAAGAGGAAGTCAACAATGAAACATGAGCCATAATCCCATAAATCAAAAGACTGACCATGAAAGAAAATACCAGGGTACTGATAATGAGTGTAGACAGATGTTCCCGGCGTGCGATATCTGTTTTACACTCCACCCAGAATCGCATATTGGCATTGGATAACCATCCCGAGGTAAAGATACTTCCGAAAGAGATAATGGAAACGGCCAGGCCGTATTGCCCATATATTTCAGGATCAAAAATCCGGGTAAAAATCGGTATTACAAGAAGTCCCACCAATGCCGGCAGGACCTTTGTCGGTATATATTTTCCCGCTTCGGCAAAAATTGAACGGATCATCAGTATTTTGATATGTTCATGCGTTTAATTTTTTCAGATGCCAGAAGATAAAAAGCAGCGAGTGCTGTACCCAGGAAAGTAGTTACTATGACAATAATACTCCGTTTGGGTTTTGATTTCTTTTCCGGGACCACGGCATGATCCAAAATTTCAATAGAGGGAATTTCCTTGAGCTCTTCGGCCCGGTATTGCTCAACCTGGGGACCCAGATAGGTCAAAACTTTTGTAAAATATTCAATTTGCCTTTTGTATTTTTCCAGTTCGATACCTAATTCAGGAGCATTGGATAAATTGGGAATCAATTTTTCCATCCCTCTTTCCGAGAAGAAATTATCATAATGACTTTTCAGTTCCTGTAATTCCATTTTCAATTGGACAACTCTGGGATTATCGGGATCCATCATTTTAGATGCCACATTCAATTCCGATTCCTGCTGCATCAACATCAATTTAATTTCACCTGCAGTACTCACCCCCACGGCAATTTGATCTTCGAAACTGATGATCCCGTTTTCTTCCATAAACCGCTTAAGATTGTTTTCAAGAGTACTTAAGGAATCCAGCATAAATAAGAGCCGTTCTTCCATAAAAATCCGGTTTTCACGAGCCCGTTTAGTGGAAAGCTCTATATTAATCTCATCCATCCGTTTGACAATATAGTTTGCCATATCAGCCACCCGTTCCGGATCTTTATCTAAAACCGAAATATTGATCTGGAGCTCTTCTCCGATCTCCACATCTATATTGCCTTTCAGTTCTTTTATGGTTTCCACTATCAATTCTTTATCATAAACCGACATCAAATCATATTCACGGATCACATCCGTCAGAAGCCTCCGACTGTTTAAAATGGCGAGAAAACGATTTTGATTCTCATTTCCCGGAGTCAGAATTCCGCCTAAAGCCAGATCTCCCAGTACACCGATACCCGGCAGAGATGAATCAGACTTGGGAGGTAAAACCACAACCGTTGCCTTATACCAAACCGGCAAAATCAAGCTGATTGTAATGGATAGAATTGCCAGAATAACAAAATTTATAATGAGTACTTTTCTTTTTTTCCAAAGCGTATTCCAGATCTCGATAATATTCATATTTCTATCCTTATTTGGTCGCTGCTATCCATGTTAAAATGAGCGAAGCGGTCGTTGTAATTAGGCTCAGAAAGTTGATATCACCTATCATAAAATGCTGAAAAGACCTTTTCGCCTCGATAACATCTCCCGGCTGTACCAGGTTTCTCAAATCACTGGAAGCCGTGCCATCTGCATGTAAAACACGAATATTCTTCATGGAGCTCTCTTTCGTCAATCCACCTGCGAGAGATAAATAATCGCCGACGGAAAAGTTGGGGTAGTAAGGATAAGCCCCGGGCAGGTGAACAAAGCCTATCACATTAACCGGTTCATTCCGGTGGAGAGCTATTCTGTCACCGGCTTTTAAGATAAAGCTGTCATATTCGGATGGATTCAGGGTATGGGTTGTTGCTCCTCTTAAAATTGTGATATGCCCAATATTGACATCCCGGGAAAACTGAATAGAGGTGTTTAGAAAATATTCGAGAGATTTGTTCGGCTCAATGGAAACAAGGGATAATTCATCCCGCTCACCGGTGATTTCAACAATATCCCTGCTGATACTTCCATAAGGAATATGAACACGATCTCCCATTACAAGCTCAGGATCCAGTGTTTTATCCCCGGTTATCTGGTATTGAAGCACATTGATTGTATCCACTTCCCCTCCTTTATGCAGGAGAAGAGTTTCATATAACCTGGCTGTGGGCTTCAATTCTACATTAGATAAAACTTCAGATAGGCGAGCATTTCCGGGAAGTTTAACCGTTTGCGTTTCCATAACAGCACCTGTAACAGGAATTTTCAGACGCTTCATCTGATAAAGACTAACTTCTATTCCTGCTTTAGGAAATTTATGCTGAATGACAGATGTGATTTTCTTGATGGATTCTTCCAGTGTAATTCCTTCAAGCTGTATTTTACCCACACCGGGAATATGTAATTCGCCGGCTGGGCCAACCGGAATCTGAAAATAGACTTTTTCAAGGGACACAATAGATATATCAAAAACATCCCCCGGGCCAATCTGATAATCCGGACTGACCGGCTGTTGCCATGCATTCTGAAGACCTGTCTCTGTGGTTTTCTGGGAATATTCCGGCAAATTCAGCCCCCGCTCTTCCCTGGGCTGTGTTGCCTGGCTCTGCCCCCCCAGCGGCTGCATCCTCTGCTGGGCTATGAGGCCGGTGGACAGCGAGATAATCACCATCAGGATTTTCAGACTTCGATTTTTCAAGTGTTCAACCCTCCTTTATACCCCAGTCTCAAGACCTTATCCGCGGTGTTTTTCAATCCCTTGGTGGCATTCCGGGTGTCGATAACTAATTTGGCATTGTCTACTACCTTTTGATAATCCACAGCCGTATGATCGGTGGTGATAACAACACAGTCCATTTCTTTTAGAAGATCTTCTGTCAGAGGCGCCGATTCCACATACCCCGCCCCGTCCAATTTGAGTACGGGACAGTGGGGATCATGGTAGATGACCTCGGCCCCTTTTTCCACAAGGATGTTGTAGATGTCAATGGCCGGGGATTCCCGCAGATCGTCAATGTCTTTTTTATACGCCATTCCCAGAAGGAGTATTTTTGATCCGTTAATGGCTTTTTTATGATAATTGAGTCCCTCAATGACCGATTCAATTACGTATTCCGGCATGCTGGTATTCACTTCCGCCGCCAGTTCGATAAAACGGGTTTTGTAATTGAGGGTCCTCATTTTCCAACTCAAATAGTGAGGATCTATAGGGATACAATGCCCACCCAGTCCCGGTCCCGGGAAGAATTTCATAAATCCGAAAGGTTTGGTTCCTGCAGCTTCAATCACTTCCCAGACATCCACACCCAGGCGGTCACAAATGATGGCCAGTTCATTTACCATCCCAATGTTGATCATGCGAAACGTGTTTTCCAAAAGTTTGGCCATTTCCGCTGCTTCCGCGCTGGCGACGGGCACCATCTGATCAAAGATCTGTTCGTATACCGCCATGGCATGCTTCGTACACTCTTTTGTGATTCCACCAATTACCTTGGGTGTGTTTTTCGTATGATATATCGGGTTACCCGGATCTACCCGCTCCGGCGAAAAAGCCAGAAAAAAGTCTTCACCCCCTTTTAGTCCTGTTTCTTCCATATAAGGCAGCATATACTCCCGGGTGGTTCCCGGATAGGTTGTGGATTCCAGAACAACCACAAGATCCTTATGCAGATAACGGATAATCTCTTCCATGGCGGAAGAGATGAAGGACATATCCGGATCCCGGAGTTTATTCAGGGGTGTGGGGACACAAATACTCACATACTCCAGCTCTTTTATAGTAGAAAAATCCGTCGTCGCCGTCAGATATCCGTCTCTGACTACCTGCTTTAACTCCGCATCAGCAACATCCCCGATATAGTTCTGTCCCTCATTGACTTTCTTGACTTTTTCAGGATCAATTTCAATCCCTGTCACTTTAAATCCCGCTTTGGCCGCTTCCACGGCGAGGGGAAGACCCACATACCCAAGCCCGATGACTCCAAAGGCTACGTTCTTTGTCTGTAATTTCTCATAGAATGTCATGTTTCTCCCTGCTTCCTTCAGATCAATGGTTCACATTGAAGCGTCAATTGTGTTAGATAACCGGTTCATTCTAATTTACCGGCTGCTGTACTGTTTTTCATAGTAGTTCAGATACTCGCCACTGCGGACCCGAACTGGTAGGGACCGTAGTTGTTGGAGCACCGGGTAATCAATGTGGGGTATTCATGGGTTTTCCAGGCGGCGCGGACCAATAGGTCTGCGGCTGTTTTACTTGCAGAATAGGGTGAATTGGGTTTTAAAGGCGATGTTTCCGTAAAATAGCCCTCTTTTCCCAGAGAACCGTACACCTCATCGGTGGATACCTGCAAAAAGCGTTTTACGCCCGTTGCCCGGGCGGCATCCAATAGGATCTGCGTTCCCAACACATTGGTAATTACAAAGGGTGCAGCACTCATAATGGAACGATCCACGTGGGATTCTGCCGCAAAGTTGATGACCCCGTCAAAGGTTTCCTGCTGAAACAGGTTTTTCACAAATGTTTCATCACTGATATCCCCGTGGATAAAATGATACCGGGGATCGGCTTCCAGATCCTGAAGATTTTCAGGATTTCCGGCATAGGTGAGTTTATCCAGGTTGCCGATAAATCCCGCCCCGCCGGTGATTAAAAGTTTAGAGTTCTGCATGGTCAATATCCCTTAATTGCGGTTGTTTTTTATCTTTTTCCGAAAGAATGGGAGATTCAATTCCCCAGTCAATATGCAAATCCGGATCGTTCCAGGCAAGACCCCGGTCGTATTCCGGGGCGTAAAAAGCAGAGGCTTTGTAAAGCACCACAGCTTTGTCGCTCAACACCCGGAAGCCATGGGCAAATCCTTCAGGAATAAAGAGGGACTCACCCTTTTCCGCCGTCAATTCAAACAGCAGATACTTTTTGAATGTGTGTGAATGGGGACGGAGATCGACGGCGCAATCCAGAATCGCACCGGAAAGAACCCGCACCAGTTTTGCCTGCTGAAACGGTTTGGCCTGGTAATGGAGTCCGCGGATTGTATCTTTCACCGAGGCGGACTGGTTATCCTGGACAAAGGTTTCGTGAATGCCTCCTTCGGTAAAATCCCGAAGATTCCAGGATTCGTAAAAATATCCCCGGTCATCGGCAAAGATTCGGGGTTTGCATACAATCACACCGGGAAGAGCTGTTTTTTCAAATGTAAAGGGCATACAACAATTCCTTACCGGATATGGGC
>LDZT01010986.1_pt1 | contig 12311 bp, 13 predicted proteins | sample 615521 | NCBI WGS metagenome assembly LDZT01 (sample SAMN03408292, study PRJNA278302) | terrestrial metagenome | isolation source: oil reservoir sample SB1 | place: USA: Alaska, North Slope, Schrader Bluff formation | collected 2011-09
AGATTTTACGAAGCTGAGAATCTTTTTGATATCTTCTTTCCTTAGTTTTTTACCCGAGCATTTGGATTGAGAAATCTGATCTTCTATGGAATTGAGCTCTTCTTTCAGTTTTGAATACTTTTCAATGATACGTTTTTTGTCTAAGATATCCTCCAATATCAGATCTTCTAATTTATCCATTTTTCTCAAAATGGTATTTTTTTTGTTTTCCAAGGCTTTTATCCAACCGTAATCTTTTTGATTCTGAAGTTTATAGATTCTTTCCAAGGCCAGATTTAAAGCCTTTATGTAGCCAGAAGAAAGAGTAATGTTTCTAAAAAGCTTAACTATCTCTTTTTCTATCATTTGAGTGGGCGTAAAAGACTGATGGCATTGTTTTTCTTTATGTTTTGGGCCCATGCATCGGTAATAATCAAAAGTTAATCCTGTTTTCTTAACATGTCTTTCCCCAGTTAACTGGCTTTGACATTCCTGGCAAAAGAGGAGACCTCTTAGAAGAAAATTGTGTTTTCTGGTTCTACTGGCCTTATGATTATGAAGGTCTAGTATCTTTTGAACTTTTAGGTAGGTTTCCATGTCAACGAGGGGAGTGTGTTTTCCCTGATATATTTTGCCTTTTATCTTCATTTTCCCGGTATAAAAGATCTTTCTTAAAATAAAAGACATGGTGGATTTATGTATCCGCTTACCTGTTTTGGAGCGGAATCCTTCTTGATAGAGCTCGTTATTTAAAGATTCTAAGGTATATTTACCAGTGGCAAACTTTTTAAAGGCTCTTTTTATGTAATGGGAATATTCGTTATCTACTTCTATGATTTTTTTCTTTGTTTGGGGATGGGTCTTATTGATATATCCCAAAGGAGCATAGCCAGGCCACCATCCTTCTTCCGCTTTTTGAGCCAAGGCTTTGGCAGTTTTTCTCCCTAAGTCCTTGGAATAAAATTCATTCATGCCAGCCAAAATAACATCTAAAAGATTGCCTTCCGGAGAATCGTCCAGCATAGGCTGAAGGGCAGATATGAGCTTTACATTATATTTACTTAAAATTCCCTTGACCATTAAATGTTCTAAGGTATTCCTGGCAAACCGGTCGGTATGGATAACAAGAACGGCTTTGATGCTCTTGCCTTTATCATCGCTGCATTTATCAAGCATCTCTTGAAATTTAGGCCGGTTAATGCTTGTTCCGCTTACCCCTTCTTCCCTGTAAATACCACGCACTTTATACCCTAATTTCTTGGCCAATTCCTTACAATTTTTTTCCTGATCATCCAGGGAATATCCTTCTTCTGCCTGTCGATCAGTGGAAACGCGGGTATAGATAAAACAGCCGTTATTTGAATTAGTTAAGGGATTTGAGGGATTATTAATTGATTGTGAGGAATTCAAAGTCATATGAGTATTTTTTTCCATTTAAAAGGATCGATAATTTATTGTCAAGTACTTTATGTTATCCATGAATAAGGGAAGATTTGTATTGAAAGCATAATTTACCCTTCTTTTTGAATAGTTTTATTTCGGTAATTTAAAGATAATGAAAAATTTACCGAATAAAAAGCAGGATTTTGCCGATAAAGATATCCAGGGATATCGAGAAATATTTAAAAATTATGACTTAAGGGACCAAGAGATTAGAGAATTAAAAAACCATTTTGAAGAAATGGCTCATCTTTTGGTTGATGTCTGGCTTGATAAAAAAGAGTGCTATAAAAATATTGAACTACCAAATAAAAATAAACTTCCTGAGTAGGATATTTAAAAAAATATTGCTACATTGATAAATTATTTTCTATTGCCCGAGCACACACCGCACTCGTAGAGCGTTAGCCTTACTGTAGGGGTTCATGGCGCCATTGCTGAAGGCCACGCCCCAGGCACTCGTATCATTATACTCAGTAGAAGACCAATAGCCGGCCGCAACAGAATCTGGGTCATAGCTGAGTAAACAGGAGCTTTGTGCTGAACCACACTGATTCGGATCCCAATCACAATTTTCATATCCCAAATTCCAGAGTTCTCTTCCTGGAGCACAGTATATACCATCTCTTGCTGAATCAACACTTCCAGTTCCTTGACTCGGCAACTGCCACCCTTCAGAAAATCCAGCGTATTCCAGGTCATAACAGGCCTTGCAGGCAGGATAGTCTTCCATATCAGAGGCAGCCAGGTTGTTGCAGTCCCCATTAGCATAAGCAGGCAGGGCAGTATCACTTGTTTTGTATTTGAAGCCTGATCCTCCATCCAAGGTAATAGACCACATATTGTAATATTGGTCACAATACACAACGTTTCCATGAACAACTGATTGTCCCGGATTGATAGAACAGTACAGAGTACCACTTCTTCTGTTGGCCAAAGCCCTGGCATCAATGGCTTCCTGTCTTGAGCCGGACATAGAGACCATAACAATGCTTGAGATGATAGCAATAATGGCAATGACAATGAGAAGCTCTATGAGAGTGAAACCTCTTTGTTCTTTTGGTTCTTTTTTTTCTTTTGAAGCCATTTTGAAGTGTTTTAGATTATTACTTTAGTATACTACCTTACTTTATTTAAATAAAGGTATTGCTGTGGAAAACTTTAGTTGCAGTTAAATTATAATATACTCTACTTATTTCGCACATTGTTTCTGGTATTTTAAAATTATGAAGGTGGATAATAATGCTAGAAACTTAAGAAACGGCAGTTGGTTTTGGTTGGACAAGGCAATTGTGCAAGAATATGTTCCCAAAATAGGAGTTAGAGGCTTGGCAGTCTATAGTTTTCTGGCATCTTTGGCAGATCGTAAGCAAAGATGTTTTCCCTCTCAAAAGTATATTGCCGAAAAACTGGGTTGTTCCAGGAGTACAGTTAATAAAGCTGTGAAAGTATTGGCCAAATATGGACTGATTAAGATAGAGAGAAAAAGTTGGTACCACTGTACCTATCTTCTGGTAAGGCTCAGATGTAACACAGAAGAAACTCAGGTGTCGCAAAAAAGAAACTCAGATGTGTCACAAATGAACACTAACGATACTAAACGAATAAAAAATATTAATAATATCGATAAGAGAAAAAATTGGGTAGCAAGTTTTAAAACATCTAATAAGTTTAAACCAAGAAGCAGGGAAGAATTACTGGCTATGGAGCTGGCCAGAGATTTGGATGATTATCAGGGATTACCTTTTTACATTTATTTGTCTAAAAATTACCCGGAATCCCTTTTAAGAAAGATTCTGGGGCAAGTAAAGAATATCCCCCAGGATAAAATCAAAAAGAGCAGGGGAGCTCTGTTTAATCACCTAATTCATAAGTATAGAGAGAAGGATTACTCCCCTTGACAAACCCTCTTGTTTATTGTAAAAAATATACAATTTAAGTAAGTACTTCCACTGCTTAAAATAATATTAATTTAATGCCTATTAACAAATAATAGGTATTTTTATTTATATATTTGCAGCTGGATGCAAATTTGCCCGTATATTCAAGCAATCAAATAATATCTAGTCTGGGGTAAGATAACTTAATTTTGGAGATTTTAGGACTGTTTATGAAGGACCTTTCACTTATCGAAAATCGAATCTGGAAATACCGGAACGTAAAAGGGTTTAAACAAGAAGACCTGGCCTTTTTGATTGGTCAGAATAATCCTTCCCAGGTTTCCCGCTATGAAAGAGGTGTGGCCATTCCCAAATTAAAATATCTCATCAAACTTTGTACAGCCTTGGATATTAATATTGAATATCTTTACCCACATTTGACTGGAAAGTGGCACCAGGAAGTGAAAAACAAAATAGAGCAATTAAAAAATTATCAGCAACATGAGCAAAGAAGAAAAAGATCCTAAAATCCTCTCTGTAAAGCTTGGTACCAAGCATCTGGCTGTAGCCGTGCTGGAGGGTCAAGACTTACTCTATTGGAGAAATAAAAGGATCAGACATAAGAGAATCTCTGAGGAAAAAGCATTAAAAAATCTGAGAGACATTCTTTACGGACTTATTGATTTTTGGAATCCGGATGTCATAGCGCTGGAAGAGATTTTTTATACCCAATCCAGAAAGAGCAATTTATTGAATCGCTTAATCCGGGGAGTCCAGAGAATAGGCAAAGAGAGAAATATCAAAGTTTATTTCTATTCCCCGATTGAGGTACGCAAGTTTCTCTGCAAAGAAGAGAAGGTGAACAAATTGAATGCTGCCAAAGTGCTTGCTAACCGATATCCCTGGCTTTCTAAGAAATTTGCAAGGGAAAACCAGAAACGGTGGTATGAAGTCAAGTTTGGATTGCTGATCTTTGATGCCATTGCTGTGGGGCTGTTTTGTTTTTATCAATTAAAAATAAATATCAACGGGAAGGTATGAAAAAGCTGAGTAGTTCCTTAAAGGTGGCTAAGAAGATAATTTCCCTGAATAGGTATACCGGGCAATGGGTTGCCTTTTCCAATGGCAAACCTATTGCTCATGGTGAAAATCTAAGAAAATTGATGAACAAGGTTAAAAAACTAAAAGATAAACCAAAGGCTTCGGTGATGCTTGTACCTAAAAAGACCGAAGGAAACCACATTGTTTGAGTGAATGAATGGCAAATTTTCCTATTTCAAGAGAGGAAATCAGTATTATCCCTTGATAGATGTGGAATTGACCGGACCTAAGAGGAAACTAGTGGTCAAAGCCCTAGTTGATTCCGGAGCTACCTTTTCTCTCTTTCGGCCTGAAATTGCTGAGTACTTAGGAATTCCTATCAGTAACGGTCGGAAGATTCGGTTCCATGGCATAAAGGCGAAAATATTGGGTTACTTACATCAGATTCCGGTTAAGATAAATCATAAGAGATTCGATTGTTATATTGCTTTCTCTCCGGATTTAAAGATTTCCTTTAATATCTTGGGAAGAAGAAACTTTTTCTACCCCTTTTTAATTACCTTTAATGAAAAGCAGCAAGAAATCCTCCTCGAGGAAAACAAATGGAATAAAAAGTGATGAATTCGCACGACCGATTTTTCTTTACCCTGCTTTTTTACTTCCGAAAGAGAGAATTATCTTCCAAACTAATCCACACTGGCTTTTTGTAGTGATTCCGGAGGCTGCCCTTGCTGTAACAGGGATATTAATTCATAATTTTCTGTCATACCTTCTACCGAGAGAGTTGCCTTTGTGCGGTTATCAAGGGATTTTGTTTCTCTTTGAAATAGCACTGAGTTTTGCCATAATTGTAATATTTTTCCATTGGTTATGTATTAGGTATTATCTTACTAATCTGAGATTAATTGAGGAGAGGGGAATTGTAGGTAAGAGGATTATGAATATCTGGTTGGACAGGGTACAAGATCTGAATTGTAAGTTTGGAATTCTGGGCAGGATTTTTGGGTTTGGAGATATTGAAATCGAGTCTGCCGGGACTTACGGGAAGATATCCTTTGGCTTTTTGCCATCACCGTTGGCGTTAAGAGAGAAGATAGAACAAGCAATTCTGAAGAATAGTCAATTGGGATGAATGTTAAAAACCCTCTTTATGAGGGTTTTTAGGAGACCGGAAGCGTAAATACTCTCCGCTCCAACTCTCGGGTGGTGCCAATTCCTGGGGATTTAGAGCCCCAGCACGGGCCGAGAGAGAAGCAGCGGAGGCAGTAAATTATTATTGTAAAAGAATGATAATAAAAATTTACTTAATGGTGCTTTTCTAGTACGCTCCGCGTCTCTTTGTTCTTTTTTTAAAGAGTACCTGAATCCGGGTGATAGGGTAATATAGCATATTGTTATATTTTGTCAAGAGTTTCTGAACTAAACAAAATTTGAAATCCTTAATATTGTTATGTTAGTATTTTAGATAAGTTTTAGAATAATTTCTTGACGCTTATCGGCGGCGTCCCGAGAAATGGCCGGGAAATCTCTCATAATATAACCACTGTGGCCTAACAGGGCACCTCCGAAATGAGTGTCTGCAAAGGAGGTTTTAGGCAAATGGGGAAAGCAGTTATTTGGGCTCTGGTCGGAATCGGATTACTTCTCTTTATAGCAGGGAGCGGAACGGGTTCTACCGGTACCTGGTTTATTGGGTTTTTAATGATCCTGGGAGGGTCCTATCTGGGATTTGGCCCGGATGGAACTTTACGGAAAGAGCAGGTGATAGAGAACTGGAGTACCCTCATTGAAAATGCTCAAGGAAACACAGAGCTGATCTTTCAGGAAACCAAGAATTTTATCAATGAGAGCAAGGCTCCTTTCCTGGAAATGCAAATGCGATCCATGGCACCTGGGGTTCTCAAAGGCCTGATGGGAAATAAGAGAGATTTTCTGGAAGTGACTGACCGGACAAACAGCCGGATGGCACCCTATCAAATCTACGTTAATGCCAGGGATTACGGAAACAATCTGGATATCTCCTGGTACCTCACCTTCAGACCTACCTGGTGGCAGGCCTTTCTTTCCCTGGTTCCCTTTAGTAGTGTGGCTCCTAAATCTCTCAGTGATCTGGACCTCTTCGATCAGCAGGATTTGGCCGCCTTTGCCACGAATGCTCATCACTGCCTGCTCAAGGCAGTGGAGAAATTAATGGCTGACCTGAATCAGGATTTTTCCAAGATTGACCGGAAATCCCGGGGCTTTTTGGGAATTTCCTAGCTATTACTTATATTTTTATCTGTCCACAGGAGAAGAAAAATGAGTTTCTGGACCAGACTTTTCGGAAACGATAAAAGAGAAGAATTAGTGGAAAAAACTTCAGAAGAAAGTAATCTCGAACCCAAAGTCCGCTGTGAAGAGATTCCCAATGCCCTGGAACTTGGCTGGTATTACAGTGAAAACAAGAATGAAATACAGATGGCCAAGATTTCCGAAAAGGACAGGGCCACCCATTTTTACGTTATCGGAGCCACCGGTGCGGGCAAGACCAAGTTTCTGGAATTTTTGATTTTTCAGGATATTGAAAAAGGGAACGGCTTGGGAGTTATTGATCCTCACGGAGACCTGGTCGAAGATGTGAAGGGTTTTCTGGCAGCCAGTTGCCAAAAAGAAAATTACCCGATACTTTCCAAAAAGGTGATCGTTATCGATCCTACCGATCCGGATTATACGGTTACCTTCAATCCTTTGGAGAAGCTTCCCCATCTTTCTGTTCCGGAACAGGCCGCTGAACTGATTGCTGCCTTCAAAAAGATCTGGTCCAGCTCCTGGGGTGTGCGCATGGAAGATCTCATGAGGAATTCCCTGATTGCCCTGGGAGAGGCAGGTCTTAGTCTGGGTGAACTTCCGGCTTTTTTAACCAGACGGGATTTCAGAAAAGGTGTCCTAACAAAGGTCAGTCATCCCATTACCCGGGATTATTTCCGCAGATTTGATACCATGACCGACCGGAGCCAGATAACCTGGATTGAACCGGTATTGAATAAAATAAATGCCTTTTTCTCCGATAGCCGGATAAGGCAGATGTTTTCCTCACCCAAGAGCTCTTTTGATTTAAGGCAGGCCATGGACCAGAAGAAAATTCTGCTTATCAATCTGGATAAGGGGAAACTAAAAGGCTCCTCTGACCTTCTGGGTTCTTTGCTGATGGCCAAGATCCAGATGGCGGCCTTTTCCCGTTCAGGGGTACCCCAATCCAAGAGGACCCCCTTTTATTTGTATATTGATGAATTCCAGAACTTTGCCAATGAATCTTTTTCTGTTGTTTTGTCTGAAGCGCGCAAGTATGGATTATCCCTGATTATGGCTCATCAGACCCTTTCTCAGATTTCCGGCGAATTGAAAAGCTTAATCCTGGGGAATGCCGGTATTCAGGTCTATTTCAGGATAAATAGGAATGATGCCCAGCTTTTGGCCAAAGAGGCCTTTGAGTATTCCGGCTATGAGCTAAAAGATGTGAGTCTGCATAGCCGAAAGTACTGGACACTGGCTGAAGAGTGGGAAAAATATATCGGGGAACTGCAAGGCCTTCCCAACAGAACCTGTTATGTCAAACACAAGATCCAGGGAGGAGTTATTCCGCTTCAGACCGTAGAGGTGGAACCGATCCATCAATTTTTAAAGATGGATGAAACAGAATATCAGCAATTTCTAAAAGGACTTCCCTTAGGTAAGGACTATCTGGTGAAAAGGAAAAAGCTTGCTGCCTTAACTACTCAAAGACGGGAAACTATGGAAAAGATAACAGGAGAGAGGAAGAAAGTAGAAGTCAAACCCGATGAAAAAAAGATTAAGAGACCAGCAGAGATTTCCTTGGCTAAAATAAAGCCAGTTGATAAAAAGGAAGAAAAAACCGGTGAGGAATTTCTGCCGGGAGAAAAGGGATTTCTGGATTTTATTTCCCGGAATCCGGGAATGTTTGTCACTCAAATGTACAAAAAGCTTAAATTAAGCGGTTACAAAGGGGACAAATTAAAGAGAAGTCTTCTGAAAAAGGGTTTGGTCAGACAGGAAGAGACCAGACAGGGGAATAAGGGCCGTTTAGCCAAGGTGCTTGTGATGACCGAGAAGGGGTCAGCATTGTTAAAAAAGTCTGCAGCCGGAAAGGGCGGAGATAAACACAGACATCTTCAGGCCATGCTGAAAGAGCAGGCAGAGCTTTTTGGCTGGCAGGGGACGATTGAAAAGCGAATAGGGAAATCCCTGGAAAGTGTGGATCTGGTATTGAAAAGGGATGATCTGAAAATAGCAGTGGAGGTTTCTGCTACCTCCAGAATTGATTATGAGATCTCCAATATCAGAAAATGCCTGGAGGCTGGGTTTGATTATGTGGTTGCCGTCTCTTCAGAAGAAAAGTTTCTTTCCCTACTTAAAACTCAAGTGAAAAAGAGCTTCTCTTTTAAAGAAAGAGAACGGATACGGTTTTCTCTCCCACTGCAACTTAAGGACTTTTTAATCAGTATTGTTTCTGAAAAAGGCATTGTTTCTGAGCAAATTACGAAACAGAAAGAACTGTTGAGTACAGAAGAAACAGCGGAGTTTTTGGGAATAAGCAAAAATACCTTATATGAGTGGATTGTCCAGAAGAAGATTCCCCATTTCAAAGTGGGGCGTTTGGTTAAGTTCAAAAGGGAAGATTTAGAGAATTGGCTGAAGAAGAAAAAGATGGAAGAAAAAGAGATTTTGTGGTAAATTATTATACCGTGGAGTGATTTAATGGGCATATTTAAGAAAGGCAATAACTGGTATGTTGATTATTACCTGAAAGGCCGGAGAAAAAGAAAGAAGGTTGGTCCCTCCAAGAAGCTGGCTGAGAGTGTGCTAAAGGATATTCAAGTTAAAACAGCCAAAGGGGAGTACCTCGGTATTTTCGAAGAAAAAAAGGTATTGTTCTCTGATTTTTTTCAAAAATACAGGGATTTTTCCAGGACCAATAAGGCCTATTCTTCTTTTAAAAGGGATATAGTAAGTTCTAATAGCTTTTTGCCGGAATTTGGGGACAAATATCTCTTTGAGATTATTCCTCAGATGATTGAGGAATACAAGACCAATAGGTTACAAAAGGGTGTTACTCCAGCAACCGTAAACCGGGAATTAAGCTGTCTCAGGCACCTTTTTAACAAGGCCATTGAGTGGGGTTATTTAATCAAGAATCCCATGCAGGGAGTGAAGTTATTGAAAGAACCTCCGGGAAGAACCAGGTATCTGAGAACAGAAGAAATTGAAAGATTGTTAGATGTAATAGACACTTTTTCAGAGGAGATCAGAAGCTATTTAAAGCCCATTGTCCTGATTGCCTTGAATACCGGTTTGCGCAAAAGAGAGATTTTACAACTGAAATGGAAAGACATATACTTTGAAAAGAGAAAAATTACGGTATCTGTAACCAAGACTAATGAGGTTAGGGTTATTCCCATGAATGAAACTATCTATCGGGAATTGAAAGCAATGTCTCAGAAAAATAACAGTGCATACCTGTTCTGTAATAAAAAGGGTGAGCCTTTCACGAATGTCCGAAAAAGCTTTGATCGAGCTTTAAAATTGGCAGGAATTGAAGATTTTCGATTTCATGATCTTCGACACACTTTCGCTTCACATTTGGTCATGAACGGTTGTGATATCCGAACGGTTCAGCGCCTGATGGGGCATAAAGATATCAAAATGACGATGCGTTACTCTCATTTATCCAGGTCACATTTACAAGATGCAGTGAACAAGCTGGACATGTCATGGACACTATATGGACACCAAAAGGGAACTGGTGAAAGTAACCAAAATGATGTAAAGGCTGGAAAGCCATATAAAATAAGGACTTAAGACTAACGAGCCGGTGTAGCTCAATTGGTAGAGCAACGGAATCGTAATCCGTAGGTTGTCTGTTCAACTCAGATCACCGGCTCCATTGCTTTATAGGGAAGGTGTATGGTCTCCTTTTATTCTAATAATATTAATTCCCCCAAAAAATTACTCAATTATTTATCACAATACAATTTTTCTCCAAAAAAGAAGTTAGGTCAAAATTTTTTAATAGATCAGAATATAACCAGAATTATTGTTAAAGCGCTCTCTTTGGAAAGTAATGAATCTGTTTTTGAAATCGGGACAGGAATGGGAGCATTGACTGTGGCTTTGCTAAATTCAGCTAAACAAGTTATTTCAATTGAGAAAGACCAACGTTTAAAACCATTATTAGACGAAATATTCCAGGACAAGAAAGATAGAGTTACTATTATTTATGGAGATATTTTAGATTTTGATTTAGGTGTATTCCTAAAGAAAAAAAGAGAAGAGGGTTACCGGATAGAAAAAATAACGGGTAATTTACCCTATTTCATATCATTGCCCTTATTGAGAAAATTAATGGAATTGCATCAGTGTATAAAAGTAGCGGTAATAATGGTTCAGAAGGAAGTAGCTGAACGCATGCTAGCAAAGCCAGGAGAAAAAAATTATGGGCTATTATCAGCAGTATCACAATATTATTCAAGAATTGAAAAAATACACCAGGTAAAGCCAGAAGTGTTTTTTCCAAGACCTGCAGTAAATTCAATGATTGTCAGAATAAGATTTTTAGAAAAGCCGTTTGTTCAGGTGGAAGACGAAAGTCTTTTTTTTGATTTGCTTCGAGCAGTTTTTCAGCACAGAAGAAAAAATATTCAAAATTCCCTGAAATTTTATTTTGGAGAAAGAATCGAAAAGGAAAAACTGAAAAAACTACTGCAAAAAATGGGATTTAATCCAAACCAAAGAGGAGAAACTTTTTGTTTGCAGGAATTTGCAGTGCTTACCAGTGAAATCAAGAAAATTATAAAATAGTATTGGGTATCGGGTATGTAGTATGTAGTAAAAATATTGAAGGAATAACTCTAAGGAGAGTTTTTAGATTTTTAGTTATTAGTTTTCAGACTGGTATGTGGTTTTGATTGTTATTATTATTTTGAAGTCATTGTTGTATTTAACTCGATACTATATACTGGATACTCGATACTATTTTAAAACTTTTGACAAATAAGCATTTTGCATGATAAAATTTGACAAAACTCATAAAATGGTATACAAAAAAGTAGATACATATATTTATGAAGGCACAAAAAATATTGAAGGCTCAGAAAAATAATCAAATTAATGGATAAAGCTACTCCTCAGCACAGCAGGTATATTTTGCTGTGTTTATTTTTATTAAATACTAATTTGTGATATAACAGGAGGTACAAAAAAGCATGTAGCACTGGGATTGTGTCTTTTTTAAAAAAAGATATTTACAAGAAGGTCAGAAAGAAAAGTGTTTAATGTGTTATTAAAGAAATGTTTACAATTAAAGAGAAAAGCGAAAACTAAAAAACAAAAAGGCGGTGTAAGCAAGTGCAAGTTACTGATGTAAGAATTAGGAGAATACAAACAGACGGAAAATTGAGAGCTTATGTATCTATTACTTTTGATGATTCTTTTGTTGTTCATGATTTGAGAATAATTGATGGAAGAAAGGGTATGTTTGTTGCAATGCCCAGTAAACTTCTACCTAATGGAAATCATAAAGACATAGCTCATCCAATCAATACTGAAGTCAGAGAAATGATTCAAAATGCGGTTCTGAAGGAATTCCATGCAACAGAAGGAGAAGAGCAGCCTGCAGGAGAATCCTCTGGACAACAACAAGCAGAACCAGAAACTGATGACGTTTCTGTTGACCTGGATGATACAGAAGAGAAAGAATAATACAATATCACTTGAAATTTATAATGGTTTGTTTATAATATTAGTGTTAGTTTGATTAATTATGAGTCAGGAGATTAAAAATTTATCAAGTCTGAAAGACTTCTCCTGACTATAATGATTTATTTAACCATGAAAAACCACCTTCTAAGAAGCTGGTAATGGTTAAATTGGTTTTACCATAAAAAAGAGCAAGAGAAGCTATCTGACAATTTTTTA
>LDZT01010730.1_pt1 | contig 12289 bp, 12 predicted proteins | sample 615521 | NCBI WGS metagenome assembly LDZT01 (sample SAMN03408292, study PRJNA278302) | terrestrial metagenome | isolation source: oil reservoir sample SB1 | place: USA: Alaska, North Slope, Schrader Bluff formation | collected 2011-09
ACTTTTTCGCGATTAACAATGTGATTACAATTCTAAATCTTGACTCTTAGTTTCTTAGCCCTATCTTCTTCACGATATACGATATACGATATACTATATACGAATATAGTTTTACGCTGTACACTTTTAATTTTTTGTTCTTTTTATTAATGTCTAAATATTCGGAAAATGATGGTTAAAATAATACTTATTACAATACATAAACCTAGGGGGAAGTAAAAGACAAAATTTTTTCTTTGAATTATTATATCTCCAGGTAATCTACCAGGGAAAGGTAACTTTCCCGCCAATAAAAATATTACTCCCAATATAATTAATATTATTCCAAAAAACAGGAGAGTCTTACCAAATAGGTTAAATTCAGACATTTTTATCTCCTATTTTGTTTTAAAATTATTTTTTACCCCTTTTCTTTGTGGTAATTCTAATACCTTTTTGGTGTATCTTAAATATTTTATTCCACTCTAACAATAATGGACTGGCAATAAAAATTGAAGAATAAGTCCCGGCAAGCATTCCTATAAACAATGCTAAAGCGAAATCAGAAAGTATATTCCCCCCGAAAAAATATAAGGCTAAAATGGGAATAATGGTAGTTAAAGCTGTATTTATCGTTCTGGACAGAGACTGATTGATGCTCATATTTATTAAATTTTCAAACGATTCTCTGGTTTTAAACTTTATATTTTCTCTAAGTCTATCTAAAATTACAATTGTATTATTTAGAGAATATCCTACAATAGTAAGAACTGCTGCTATTATCGAAATAGTTATTTCCTTCTGCAATAAAGAAAAAATACCCAAAACAATTAAGCAGTCATGGGAAAGCGCTAATATTGAAATAATGGAAAACTTAAATTCAAACCTCATAGTAATGTATAGAATGATTCCTATAAAAGCAAAAAGCAAGGCATAAAGAGCCAACCTTTTTAAATTTTCTCCAATAACCGGTCCTACTGTCTCTACACGCAATATCTCTAAATCAGTTAAATTCTCTCTAAAAGCTGACAATATCCCCTTTCTTTGCTCCGAATCAATCTTTTCTGTCCTTATCACAAATTCATTCTCTGATAAATTTTGAATAGTGCTTTGGCTTAAATTAAATTCACTTAAAACATTTCGAACTTCGGTAGTGGAAACTGATTTATCAAATCTTATTTGAATTAAAGTCCCTCCGGCAAAATCAATCCCATAATTAAATCCTTGAAAAATAATTGAAATTAAACCAACCAAGATGACAACTGCAGATATGATATAGGCCATTTTTCTATTTCTTACAAAATCGAACTTCTTTTTTCCAATTAGATCCATTAAATATATCCTCCTTAACTATGTCTATAATAAAGCTCTAGAACTAAACTTAGTAGCTACTACTTCTAAAACAATTTTGGTGACTACAATTGCAGTAAACATACTGGCTAAAATACCTACACTCAAAGTTACCGCAAACCCTTTAATTGGTCCCGAACCAAAATAAAATAAGGCAAGAGCTGCAATTAAAGTAGTAACATTAGCGTCAAATATGGTACGGAATGCTTTATCAAAGCCGGCATCAATAGAAGCCCGAAAAGTCTTTTCTAATCTCAATTCTTCTTTTATTCTCTCAAAGATCAGAATATTAGCATCTACTGCCATACCAATAGTAAGAATCATTCCAGCTATTCCGGGTAAAGTTAAAGTCGCCTTTAAAGCAGCTAAAGCTCCCACAATTAGTACCATACATACAACCAAAGCAAAATCTGCTATTAATCCAAACCCCTTATAGTAAATTAACATAAAGAGTAAGATTAATATCAATCCTACTATCCCGGCCTTTATCCCCTTGGAGATGGAGTCTCTTCCTAAGGTTGGTCCAACTGACCTATTTTCTAAAATTTCAACTTTTACCGGGAGAGCACCGGATCGCAAAAGTAAAGCTAAATGCTTTGCGCTCTCAACGGTAAATTTTCCGGTAATTTGAGCTTTTCCATCGAGAATTGGTTCCTGGACTACAGGAGCAGATATTTCCTTCCCATCCAAAGTAATAGCTAAAACTTTTCCCACATTCTTTTTGGTAGCCTCTCCAAATTCTTTAGCTCCTGTTTTGTCAAATTCAATTAAAACAACAGGGCGACTAAATTGGTCAAAGGATGATTTGGCGTTTAATAAATGGGCTCCGGTTAGCTGGGTTTCTCCTTCCTCGCTTTTAAATTCCAGGAGAGCAGTTTTACCAATTAATTCTACAGCTGCTTCCGGATCTTCCACGCCGGGTAACTGAACTAAGATACGATTTGTACCTTGTCTCTGAATTACTGGTTCTGAAACTCCTAATTGGTCAATACGGTTTCTTATTATTTCTAATACTCTGTTTACCGCATCATTGTCCACTGGTGCATTAGGAGTATCTACGCACTCTAAGATAACATGGGAACCTCCTTGTAAATCTAGTCCTAAATTTATCTTTTCGTTTAGAGGAAATGATAAAAAAATTGCAATAAAAATTACTACAAAGACGCTGGCTATTCTTAAGGTTTTAGTCAAATTCATATAAAAATCCTCTCTTTCTAATTTTTCTTACCTTCTATCTTTTTTATTATATATTACTATAAAATTCTTTAACCTTATCATTATAATATTATAGTATTTTCTTTGTCAACGAGAATGTTTAATATTCGTATTGCGTATCGATTATCGCGTGAAGAAAAAAACTATAGAAAAAAGAAGGTAGGGAAACAAAAGCAATAAATATACAAAAATATAAAGGCAGGTATAATAAAATGAATACCTGCCTCTCTATTATTAGGATTATATTTACCTCTATATACTTTTTCCTCTTTTTTTAAATCACTTTTTATTTTTCTCGCTTTGCTTTACCCCGATAGCATTGCGCGTAGTATTTATAACTACATCTTTGGCAATCTCTAAGGTTAAAGTATCGCCTTCGATATCTCTGATTATGCCATATATACCCCCAATGGTAATCACTTTGTCCCCCTTTTGCATACTATCCAGCATTAATTTATGTTCTTTTTGCTTTTGTTGTTGAGGACGAATAAGGATAAAATAAAATATGGCAAATATAATAATCAAAGGTAAAAATTGTTGAATAGCTCCAGTTGCAGTTCCAGTTTCCATTTTTATTATCACACCTTTCATCTTTATTCTTAAAATATTTTTATAAATTATACACAATATAATTCTATTTAGCAAATTTTTTTTATAATATACTCGACGCTTAATAATATTAGGGCGTATGCAATACGCCCTTACTTTTTTCTCTCTTTTTATTTTTCTTACTATGCACTTTTGATATTATTTTTTTAACTAATTAACCAACTAACTAATCCTAAACGAGATACGATCCACGAGATACAAGATAGGAATTAACTCCGATTCCATTTACTTTCAACATTTAACTCAGAAATTTAGATAGAAATTCTTCCTTAAATTCTAATAATCTATCTTCTAATAAAGCTAATCTTATATTCTTCATTAGAGAAGACATAAAAAAAAGATTGTGGATAGTCCCTAAAGTTGAAGCAAGTATTTCTTTGGACATATATAGATGACGCAGATATGCCTTAGCAAAATTCTGGCAAGTGTAACACTTACATTTATTATCTAAGGGCGTAAAGTCATCCTTATATTTAGCGTTAGTTATAGACAACTTACCAGATGAAGTAAATAAAGAACCATTTCTGGCATTTCTGGTAGGCAAAACACAATCGAACATATCAACCCCTCTTATGACTCCTTCTAAGATACTCTGAGGTGCTCCCACCCCCATTAAATATCGGGGTTTATTGTTTGGTAAACAAGGAACTGTACAATCTAAAATTTCATACATTAGTAATTTTGGTTCACCTACACTTAACCCCCCTATTGCATACCCAGGAAAATCTAATTCTACCAACTTGTTAGCATTTTCAATTCTTAAGTCTTTAAAGGCACCTCCCTGAACAATTCCAAATAAACTCTGGCTAGTGCTATGGTGTGCTTCTTTGCACCTCCTGGCCCATTGAATAGTTCTTTGGGCAGCAATTTCTACCTGATATTTTCCAGCAGGATAAGGTGTACATTCATCAAAAGCCATAGCAATATCAGAATCTAAGGCCATTTGAATCTCCATCGCCTTTTCAGGACTTATAAAATGTTTTGAACCATCAATATGAGAGTTAAAAGATGCTCCTTCATCATTTATCTTATTTAACTTTTCCAAACTGAAAACCTGGAAACCTCCACTGTCAGTTAATATAGCTCCTTTCCAGCCCATAAACTCATGCAGCCCACCTGCTTGAACAATCAAATTATGTCCTGGTCTTAGAAATAAGTGATAAGAGTTACTTAGAATAATCCGAATACCTAAATCTTCTAATTCTCGAGGGGTCATTGCTTTTACTGTAGCCTGAGTGCCTACTGGCATAAATACCGGGGTTTCAATTATTCCATGGGAAGTATATAATTTTCCCAATCTTGCCTTAGTTTTTTTACATTTTTTTATTACTTCGAATTTAATTGTCAAATATTTATTTCCTTTCAATCTACATTTTAATTTTCATATAATTTATAATTTATTTTGCCATTTTGTGTCTATAGTAATTGGTGAGAAACTAAAATTAAAAGCGAAAAGCGTAAAATCATAATTCAAAACTCAAAACATCTTTAGCGTATAGCGTACAGCATTTAGCGTATAGTTGATAAACAAAATGTTTATCTGCCTGGCTACATCAAGGTTTGTCCCTACATCTGGCTTCTGAATTCTATTTATTTACTTATCGCCTGGTGCACACACATTACTTATTACATGCTTGCTTTTTTAATCTCCAAGTCGATTTTGTCTTTACTTTAGAATTTTAAGTTATAGCTTTGCGTTTTGCGCTTTTCGTTTTTCGGTATATATACTATACGCTTAACGCTTCATACTAATATTTGCTTGCATTTATTCTCTATACTTTCTCCTTGCTAACGACTAACGACTATATAATAATCATCGCATCTCCAAAGCTGTAAAATCTATACCTTTCTCTTATTGCTTCTTGATAAGCCCTAAAGAGAAAATCCTTTCCGGCAAAAGCAGCAGCAAGCATTAAGGGGGTCGATTGGGGAAGATGAAAATTAGTAATTAACACATCTACTACCTTAAATTTATATCCGGGATAGATAAATATATCACTCCAATTACTGCCGCTTATAATTCCACCTTGACCAAAATTAAAAGCAGATTCCAGGCTACGAGTTGTAGTAGTTCCTACCGAAATAACCCGCCTTTTTTCGCTATGAGCTTGGCTAATTTTTTTAGCAACCTCAGAAGAAATAGAATAAAACTCTGAATCCATTTTATGTTCTTCTACTTTTGAAGCTCTTATAGGTTCAAAAGTTCCTCGTCCCACGTGTAAAGTCAAATAAACTATTTCAATTCCTTTTTGGGTAAGTTCTTTTAGTAAGGATTTGGTAAAATGAAGTCCGGCAGTAGGAGCAGCAATTGAGCCATCATGAACAGCATAAACCGTTTGATAGTCATTTCCTGTCTTTAATTTTTCTTTAATGTAAGGCGGGGTAGGCATTTGTCCTATTTTATTTAATATTTCTTTAAAATTACCTTTACAATTAAAATGGATAAAATAATTACCCTTTTCTTCATTTTTACCTTTTACTATCCCCTCTAATTCAGGCCCAAAGATTATTTTAGTATCTGAATGAACAATCTTTCCCGGTCTTACTAAAGCTTCCCAGTATTTGTCTTTTATAGATCTGAGAAGTAAAACTTCCACTTTCCCTTTAGTTTTCTCTTTAAAGCCATATAACCTTGCTGGTAAAACTTTAGTATTATTTAAAACTAAAAGATCACCTTTTGTAAGGAAACCTTTTAAATCTTTAAATAATTTGTGTTGAATTTCGCTCTCGGATCGATTCAGAACCATCAAACAGCTACGATCTCTTGGCTTAATCGGCTTTTGGGCAATAAAACCCGAAGGAAGATAATAATCAAATTCTTCTAATTTCATTTTTCACTCTTCATTTTATTTTTAGTATTTTTTTACAATATTTATTCCCTGGTAATAATATTTTAAAATATCTTGATATCTGTATCCTTGAAGTGCCATACCATATGCTCCCCATTGGGACATTCCAACCCCATGCCCATTCCCCGAACCAGAAAACAGAAAGGTTAAAGGAGTGTTTAATTTTGCGATTTTTACTTTAGGTACTATTTCTTCTTTTTCCTTTTCCCTTTCTTGTTTATTTTTCTTCATTAACTCGAGCAATTCTTTAATAGTCCAATCTTTCTTTTGATCTAAAATTTCCTTTATTGACTCTTTTTGCTCTTCTTTATCCTCGATTTCCTTTTTATCTTCTGTATCTTCCGTAATATTCGATTCTTTCCCGATTGCTTCGATATGAAAAAGTGTACTCCTGATCAAATCTGCCCCTATCAATCTTCTAAAATCATTAGTTTTCATATTAATAACTTTATTATTGTCAGCAGTAAAAACTAACTCGCTTGTCCTACCGGTTTCACTTTTTTTAACTGGCTCAATAAAAACAACTGAATTTATTTTATAACCTTGTTTTTGTAGTTTTTCTGTTAAATCCTTTTCGTTTATAGAGTAAGACCAGGTGTGATGCGGAGGAGAAACTTTTTCTTCAAATTTTGATTCTACACTTCTTAAGTAAGGCAAAAAGCTACCCCAAACATTCTCGCTATCCTCAGTATATCCTCCACTGTCGGAATGATAGACTGCGTTGATGGGCTTACCTTTATAGGTCATAATTACTCCTCGAGTTTCGTCAACAGCTTTATTAGTTAAAGGGTCTTCATGGTTCACTCCTCCGTAAGCTTGGCTGTTGGTAGAAGCACAGATATTATAACCTTTATCAATATATTTATCCATATTAAAGATAGCGAAAGTTCTGGCTGCAACTGCTTGAGCCTTTAAGGCTTCTGCAGGCCAGCGTGGAGAAATTTCTTTCTTTAAAACTCCATAAAGATATTCCTCAATACTGATGATATTGATGACATTCAATTTTCTATGCTCTTTATCAATATCTATCTCTATATTTCCTCGATAGCGATACTTTTGTCCATTAAACATAATCATAATTTTGGTGTTTCCTACCGGAATTATTTTTATAGGGCCCGAATAAACACCTTTTTCTAAAATCTCTATTCCTTTGTCATGTGGTAATAATTTAACTATCTTATTGCGTTCTTCACTCACAAGACCATTTGATTTTAAATTGTAAATTTTAAAAGCGCCATCTCCACTTATAGTGATCTCGGTTTGATTTAAGAATATTCCCACTCGAAGTATTGGCTGTTTTTCTGTTGCTAAGATATTATTAGTAGAAATGAGCAACAAAAAAATACATATTCCTAAAAATATAAAAAATTTTTTTCTACCTGTTTTTTTCAATATATTTTCTACCTCTTTTATATTTTTGCCCTTTGGCTTTTTCATTTTTCACTCTTCCACGAAATTGCCACGTTTCCTTTTTCGCATTAGTTTGTTTCTTCCTTCTAGATACTGGATTTTGACTCCTGGCTACTGACTACTATTTTCTTTCACGCGATACGCGATACGCAATACGATATATTCGCTATTTTTTTATAACAATTTCCCCTGAGCATCTCCTTTTTTACCAAAATATTTATACGTTAAATCTGTTGCTACTCTTCCCTTGGGAGTCCGATGAAGAAAACCTTTTTGCAAAAGATACGGTTCATAAACATCACAAATAGTGTCCGTATCTTCACTGATGGAGGCAGCTAAGGTTTGCAGACCCACTGGACCACCAGAAAATTTTTCTATTATAGTAAGTAACAATTTCTTGTCTATGCTGCACAAACCGAAATCATCAATCTCCATCATTTTTAAACCATAATCAGCAATTTCTTGGTTAATAACTCCTTCGCCCTTTATTTGAGCATAATCACGAAGTCTTCTTAAAAGTCTATTGGCAATACGAGGGGTACCTCTTGACCTTAGAGAAATCTTTTTTGCTGCTTCTTCGGTTATTTTAACTTTTAATATTTTAGAAGACCTTATTACTATCTGTTCAAGTTCATTTTCCTGATAATAACCAACTCTAGTTATAACTCCGAAACGGCTTCTTAGGGGCGAGGTAATTAGCCCTGTACGAGTTGTGGCTCCTATAAGAGTAAATTTTGGCAAACTTATACGTATAGAACGAGCACTTGGACCCTTGCCGATAAGAATATCTAATTCAAAATCTTCCATAGCCGGATATAGCATTTCTTCTACTGCTCGATTTAGTCGATGTATTTCATCAATAAATAAAACATCATTTTCCTGCAAATTAGTAATTATAGCTGCTAAATCTCCTGCTCTTTCAATAACTGGTCCGGAAGTCATCTTAATATTGACTCCCATCTCATTAGATATTATATAAGCTAAGGTAGTTTTGCCTAAACCGGGGGGACCATATAAAAGAATGTGATCAATAGGTTCTTCCCTTTTTCGGGCAGCACTTATATATATTTTAAAGTTTTTTCTAATATTTTCTTGCCCAATAAATTCTTTAAAAAATTTAGGCCTTAAGCTTATATCTAAATCCGGTTCTTCTTTCCTTAATCCCAAATCAATTGCTTTTTCTTTAAATTCCATCTGTTACTCCATTAAATATTAAAACAAAACGTTTTTAAAACCAGCAACTACAATTATTAAAAATTTTAGTAAGTAAAAATTAATAATTATCCTATAATCTTCAGAGATTCTCGAACTAACTCTTCCACCGTTAATTTCCCTTTAAATTTTTCTTGAGTTTTTTCCACTGCAGTCTTTGCTTTTTTGTAAGTATAGCCTAACACTTTAAGAGCATCTATGGCATCACTTATATTCTCAAATTTAAAAGTTTTTTCTACGCCTGCTTCCAGGAAAGTGATTTTGCTTATTTTTTCTTTTAATTCTAACACAATTTTTTTAGCTAACTTATTCCCGATACCTACTATCGCCGTAATTGAATCTAAATCTTCTTGGAGAATTGCTTTGCTAAAATCACCAGGGGTCATCTTAGATAAGATATTTAAGCCTACTTTTGGACCAACTCCCGGTGTGCTAATCAGCAATTCAAAGAAATTTTCTTCTTCTTTAGTTAAAAATCCATAAAGCATTATTTTGTCTTCTCTTAAATATAAATAAGTATATATTTTAGTTTTATCACCGGTTTCCAAGGAAAGATTATTATAAGCAGGAATATTAATTTGATACCCTATACCGTTTGTATTTAATACAAGATAATTTACTCCAACTGTATCAACTATTCCTTCTAAAAAAGATATCAAATTTAAACCTCCCATAATAATAGTTATCTGGTTACTTGGTTAACTGGTTTGGTGCTAATTCCTCAACTAATTAACCAAGTAACTAAACAACCAACTAACTAATTCTTAGCGAGATACGAATTCGATTTCTGATTTTAGTTTTCTACACTCTTAACGCGATACTCGATACGCAATACTAATTTTTTTCTGGCTTCTTTTTCTATTTCCTCAACTAACTAACCAGGTAACTAACTAACCAAGTAACTAACTAACCAAGTAACTAACTAACCAAGTAACTAACTAACCCTTTACGAGATATGTTATTCAATACTTAGTATGCACATGACAAATTACCGCTGCTAAAGCATCTGCGGCATGATCAGGTCGGGGGATTTCAGGTAAATTGAGTAGGATTTTAACCATCGATTGAACTTGATGTTTTTCCGCTCTCCCATTTCCTACGATAGCTTGTTTAATCTGTAATGGAGTGTATTCATAAATTTCCAGTCCCATTAAAGCAACGGTTATAGCTACCATACCATGAATCTTACTGACTGTAAGTGCACTTCGAACATTTTTATTAAAAAATACTTCCTCAATAACAACTTCATGAGGATTATATTTTTCTATAAGTTCTTTTATTTTATAATATATTTTTTTTATTCTAAGACTAAAAGCATCTTTCTTGTAAGTTAATACGCATCCGTAATCAATTAATTCAATTTTCTTTTTCTCATACCGAATTAAACCATAGCCGGTATTAGCAAGTCCTGGATCGATACCTAAGATAATCACAACTTATCCTTACTAATTGATATTTCCTCTATAATTTCATCAGCAATATTAAAATTAGCATAAACTTTCTGCGCATCATCATGGTCTTCTAACTGTTCCATTAAATTTAGCATTTGCATTGCTTTTTTACCTTCTAAATCTACAGTAGTCTTTGGAATTAAAGTAACTTCACTAAGTAAACAATCAATATTTTGTTCCTTTATTAAATTGCTAAACTTCTCATAATTTTCAGGTGGAGTGATAACTTCAATATTTTCATTATCACTTTTTACGTCTTCGGCTTCTGCTTCAAGTGCTAAATCTACAATAGTGTCTTCGTTAACTTTAGCTTTCTCGAAGATAAAATATCCTCTTTTGTCAAACATCCAGGCAACACAACCATTTTCACCTAAGTTGCCCGCATTTTTGGAAAAAATCTTTCTAATCTCCGGAGTTGTTCTGTTCTTATTGTCAGTTAAAGCTTCTATTAAAACTGCAACCCCTCCTGGTCCATAACCTTCATAAATTATTTCTTCATAAGAAACTCCATCGGCTTCACCGGTTCCTCGTTTAATAGCTCTTTCAATATTTTCATTAGGCATATTATTTTCTTTTGCTAATTGAATTGCAGTTTTTAATTTTACATTAGTCTCAGGATCTCCTCCCCCTGAGCGTGCAGCAACAGTTATCACTCGAATTATTTTGGTAAATATCTTTCCTCTCTGTGCATCCGCTTTACCTTTTTTTCTTTTAATAGTACTCCATTTTGAATGTCCAGACATAATTTATTTCTCCTTAATTTAATATTATAATTACTTTAAATTAAATCAATTTTTATTAATTTTAGCATATTAAGGGAGCACTTTCAATTAAGGGAAAAACAGTATCGAGTATCGAGTCCTGTCTGCGTACACCGCACAGGCAGATAAGAAAGCGAAATAAAAGATAGAAAAAGTAGCATTTTTCTTTCTACCTAACTACCCCACTAAAGTTTACACTAACGGGGGGGATATTCGTATTTCATATCTATCTAACTGCTAAACCGGGTAACTAAGTCCTATTGCGTATTGCGCTAAGAAAAAGAGAGAGAAAGAAGTCAAGAGATAAAGATAAAAAAATAAAAGCAATAACTATCTTTGTTATTTGAATACCAAATTAAAATTTACGTTAACAAATGCTATAAATAATAACTTATTGGATAACAAGGAATAGATTGTAATTATTTAAAAAGGAGGTATTGCAGGAGTAGTGCGTTTATGCGCACTTTGAATTATTTTATTTTGAATCTTTTCTTCTATTATTCTATTATTTAATTTTCCCGTTTTTAAATATCTGTCTAACTTTTCATAACTTACACCAATTTCTTTTTCATCGGTTTGACCTTCCCAGAGACCTGCAGAAGGAGGTTTATTAATAATTTTTTTAGGAATACCTAAATATTCTGCTAATTCTCTAACCTGACTCTTTAATAAATTACCTAAAGGTAAAATATCTGCTCCACCATCACCATATTTAGTAAAATATCCTATCATTAACTCACTTTTATTCCCGGTTCCTACAACTAAATAATTTAATTTATTAGCCAAATAGTACAAAGTTGTCATTCTTAATCGGGCCTTTATGTTTGCCTTTGCCAATTTAACAATATCTTTTCCTTCCTTAGCATCTAATAATAAAGATGTAAAGGAATCATAAATTTCTGATAAATCAATTATCTTATAAGAAATATTGAACTTATTAGCTATATCTAATGCATCGTTAATATCAGTATCAAGACTATAACAAGGTATAATCATAGCTAAGGTATTTTGGGGAAATGCTCTTTTACTTAAGACTGCTACTACAGCAGAATCTAATCCCCCGCTCAATCCAAATACTATGCCTTTGGCCTTTGCTTCAGTTACTTTATCTTCCATCCAAACACATAATTTTTGCACTAATGTTTCCATAAATCAATTCTCCAATTAATTAATTCACCGATTAACCAATTCTCCGATTCTCCAATTAATTAATTCACCGATTAACCAATCCCCCAATTCTCCGATTCTCCAATTAATTAATTCACCGATTAACCAATCCCCCAATTCTCCGATTCTCCAATTGGCCAATTTTTTTAGCTACCCTGTTCCTCAGTTAATATTAATTTGCTCTTATCTCAAAAGATTTTACTTATTACTGTTTCTCTCTGTCTTCTATTTTCTTAACTAACTAACCAGGTAACTATCTAACTAACTATTTCTTTAAGATTATACA
>LDZT01010731.1_pt1 | contig 12287 bp, 9 predicted proteins | sample 615521 | NCBI WGS metagenome assembly LDZT01 (sample SAMN03408292, study PRJNA278302) | terrestrial metagenome | isolation source: oil reservoir sample SB1 | place: USA: Alaska, North Slope, Schrader Bluff formation | collected 2011-09
AGATGTAGTACTTACTGCAACCGCTGAACCTTGCTGGGTTTTTGATCACTGGGAAGGTGAAGAGATAGATGGAAGTACTAACAATCCGGAGACTGTCACCATGACTAAAAACAAGGCAGTTACCGCTGTGTTTGTCCAAGTCGAAGAGGTATACACCCTGGACGTTACTATTTTACCTACCGAAGCTGAAGATGATGGATGTACTGTTACCAAGAATCCAGATCAGACTACCTATGCCTGCGGTACTGTCGTCACGCTTATTCCTCAAGAAGTTGCTTGCTGGTCATTCGATATCTGGGGTGGTGATAATGGTAGTGAAGTGACAGGCTCAGGAACAGTATCGGATCCTTATACCATCACCATGGATAGCGATAAAGCAGTCATTGCTAACTTTACTCAAATTTGTGATCCTCCTTGTTGTTTACCGCAATGGGCAAATTTTAAAACCAATAGTAGAGGTGCATGGGGAAGTACAGGTGAAGGCGCTACTTATTTCCCAAATGTAGAACTTGATGGTATTGCGTCTGGTTATAACATTTGGAATGGAGACGGATGGCACGGATGGTGTATAAATAAGAATATTAGTATTGTTCATTACTGGTGGTATGATCATAGAGGAGTAAAATGTAGTATTGGTGCAGGAGGAAATTGGAATGAAATTAATTGGATTATAAATAACAGAAGAGCAACTGATACTATGGAAGATGTTCAATACGCAATTTGGTATTTTACCGGCGATGTAGATTATGTTGATCTACCACCTAATTCTAAGTGGTTAGTTGACAAAGTCGATGGATCCTTTATACCAGCTGTTGACCAAAAATATGCGGTTATCCTTGATGCCAATATTAAATGTGAAATACAAAGAATTTTCATCGAAGCGATAAGAACATGTTGTTGTGAAGCGTGGCACCAAGAATATTAGTTAAAGTAAAAATAATAATTACTGTATTACAATTTGGTTAGCAATAACTTTCGAAGTTAGAATAATAAACAGATTAGTAAACTAGCAATTAGGAAAGAGAATAAAGTAAAAAAGGGGTTTGAAAATTAAAAATTCAAACCCCTTTTTTACGTAGTATTTTTTTAAATTGCATTTATTTATTTTATTTTAAAAACTATTAAATTAACAAATTGAATAAACGATCAATCGGCAAACCGGCTAACTAAATTATCTTGAATCTTGTATTATATAATACTAACGACTATTCACTAACGACTAAATAGATTAGCCAATTGGCTAATCTATTTTACTTTTCTTCTTTCTTTATGCATTCAATCGATACGATTTTTTTGCAAATCTGATTGCTTTTTTTTCGGTGGAAAAAGCTCTGTCTGCTACCTTTATCGGTGAAGATAAAGTATATCCCTTATAAGTATTGTGTCCATATTCTACAACATATTTATTTTTATCAGGAGATATTTTGCAATAATCATATTTTATTTTCATCATTTATCCTCCTTTTTCAATAAGAATTCAAATGAATTTAGAATATATTTTATTTTGTAAATAATTATTGCTATTGGTTTACGCTCAAGAATTATCTGTATTGTCAATAAGTTCTGCATTTACGGTATCAACTTCTTCTGGTGAAATTACGATTACCTTACACTTATCAGGATTACTATTGAAATTAAGAGCTAAAAAATCAGAATAAGATATTTTGTAATCTTTTCCGGCTGTTGGATCATTTGTAATTACTTCCTGTTTTTCATCATCAAATCCGATAATTACCCGAGCATGTGAATAGGGTAAAGCCAGACTGTAATTTTGTACAGCAATTACCGGGATATCTTCTTTTAGCAATTCCTTGATTTCTTCAATAGTTTTAGATTGATATTTTACTTCAAATCCTAAATTCTTTGCGTAACTAATGAATTTAAATACTGAACTAGTACCATTTGTGATTACTTTACTGGCTATCTCGGATTGGCTAATATTTTCTCCGAAATATTTAAAAGTCATTGCACCGGAGGCCGGAAGACACCAGTTTGCCCCAGCGTATTTTTCATAAGGTACATCCAGATAAACATAATCTATTTCTTCGACTTTATTTATATCTTCATCCAAATCAAGCTGAAGTTCAGGGGTAACAATACCGTTACAAGATGTCAGGAAAAGAGACACAATTAACATTAGGAATAAGATTATGGTTGCTTTGCCCATTGCTTTTACTTTCATATTATTTCCCTCCATTTCCTCTGTTTTTTCACAGAGTCTTAAATTTTTTAGATTTAAGTTGTGAAGGCATTTTTGTCAAAGCATGGGCTTTTTTCAAACAAAAAAAAGTCGGTAGCTTGGCTGCCTTAGCACTTTGTGTGCTTTAGGCCCATTGCTTTGCGTCTCAACCTTTCGGTTGATTTGCCTTTATCAACTTTGTTAGCTGCTAAAATATTTATTCTTTTTTCAAATTTCTCTTCTCTATTTAATATATTCCCCAAAATAGAAAATTTTAGACATTGATTTGCAAAATATTTTAAAATATTTTAGAAATATATATATCAAAAGAATTTTCCTATAAATATATTATCATAAATTCCTCAATACTCAAAATATTTTATTTTGGAGTATCTTTTGTCTTTCTAACTACTAGAGTGTTTCACTAATAATATTACAATGATTTGTCATTGCCTGATTTATCAGGGCGTGGCAATCTCGGGGTGAGATTGCTTCGTCGCTTCTCTCCTCGCAATGACAGAACAAAATGTAAAGGTATTTAGATAACGAATTACTACCCCACAAAATTTTACACTAACTTTTAAATTTGTAATATAGTATTGAGTTAAGAAAGGGAAAAAAAGATAGAAAAAAGTAGCATTCTTCTTTTTACCTAACTACCTCACTAAAGTTTACACTAACTATATATTTTATTTATTCCGCTCCACTTAAATTATTTTTAAATATGCTAATTTCTTTCTTTATAATCTTTTAAAACATTTAAGGCATAATCGATATCATAAGGAGTATGGCCAGCATTAATTTGGAATCTGATTTCTTCATCACCTTTAGGAACTACCGGATAATTAAGACCCGTGCCAAGAATCCCTTTATCAATAAGATAATTTACTAAATCTGTTGTTTTTTTAGTATCTCTTACCATTAAAGGAACAATAGGATGGTCACTTTCAATAATTTCATATCCTAAATCAAGGAGACCTTTTTCAAATTTCTTAGTCATCTGGTGAAGATGAGCTAAAATGTCTTTCCCTTTTTCGCTATTCAGTATTTCCAGAGATTTTAAAGCAGCACTGGCCTCAGCAGGGGAGATAGGGTTAGAATAGATATACATTGGTGCTGATTCCCTCAAATAAGTGATAACGGTTTGATTGGAAGTTACATAGCCGCCATTTACTCCAAATGCTTTACCCAGGGTTCCCACTAATACATCTACCCCCTTTGCGTTAGTATATTCTTCTGTTCCCCGACCGGTTTTTCCATAAGCCCCAATACCATGAGAGTCATCTACTACTAACAGAATATTTTCCGGGAACTCCTGGTCGTATTTTTTAGAAAGGATAGAAATGATATCCAGAGGAGCATAATCACCCCTCATACTGAATATTCCGTCAGTGACGATGATCAATCTTTTTGCTTGGCCGATAGATTCTTTTATTCTATCTTCAAGCTCATTCATATCCAGATGTTTGTAGATTTTTTTGTCTTTTGGTCTGGCAAGTCTAAGGGCGTTAATTATACAATTATGGTTTAATTCATCGCTGATTACAATGGTATCAGAAGTTATAAGGGGGGTTAAAATACCCACCACGGTTGAATAAGCTGAGCTGAACAACATAGCATCTTCTCTTTGGTGAAATGCTGCTAATTTCTTTTCCAATTCTCGATGAGATTGAAATGTTCCACTGATAAAACGGACTGCTCCTGGTCCAACTCCAAATTCTTTAGTTACTTTTTCTTCTTCCTGGATAATTTCCTCTCTCAAGGACATTCCCAGATAAGAATTAGAATTCATTCTGATAAATTCCTGGTCACCTTCTCCTTTTAGAAAATATCGGGGACCTTTATTACCCTCAGGTCTTTTTACTTTAGTGATAATGTATTCTTTTCCTTTTAATCGTCCTTCATTTTTTAATCCTTTTAAGGTTTGAGAAAGTACTTTCTCTATATTATTCAATCCCATTTTTTAAATCCTCCAAATTAATTAATTTACCAATTTACCGATTACCCAATTGACCAATTACATCAGTTAGCCGGTTATCCAGTTTGCCAGTTAATTTAATTCACATATATGGGTAGAAATGCTCTGGATTCCTGCTTTCGCAGGAATGACAGAACAAACAGATGGTTTTGATGAATCAAACCCATACATTTACGTAGACAGGCGAGCCTGCCCTCGTGAAAACGGGGGACGCCTGTCCTACGGTTTTATCTTGTTTCTTATATCTTACAACTGGCCAACTGGGGAACTAATATATCTGGTTAACTAATTTCCTATCTTCAATTAGTCAATTATTCCATTTTGTAGCCCGTATTTTAACCGGTAAACTGGTCAACCCTACATACGAGATACGATTCACGAGATACGAGATACGAATATAGCTCCTGATTTCTTTCTTCTCTTTCCTAAACCGATTAACTAGTTAACTAAGTAACCGGCTAACTAATTATTTACGTTAGTAAATAATTTAATTTTCAGTTTTTCAATCATATCTTTGGTCATTGCTTCCAAATTATAATCCGGAGACCATCCCCAATCTTCTCTGGCCGCACTGTCGTCTAATCGGTTAGGCCAGGAATCGGCAATTGTCTGCCGCATTGGATCAACATCATATTTCATTTCGAATTCTGGAATATGTTTTTTAATTTCTTGGGCAAGTTCTTCAGGGTTAAAGCTTTCTGCGGTTATATTATAGGCATTTTTATGTTTTAATCGGGAAGGGTCAGCTTCCATCAGATTAACTGCTGCTTTTAAACCATCAGGCATATACATCATATCCAGATAAGTGTCTTTGTCTAAGAAGCAGGTATATTTCTTTTTTTTTAATGCCTCGTAAAAGATCTCTACAGCATAATCAGTAGTTCCTCCGCCGGGAAGCGTAGCATAAGAGATGATTCCCGGGAAGCGTACTCCTCTGGTGTCTACCCCATATTTTGAATAATAATAATCACAGAGCAGCTCTCCCGTAACTTTGGTTAATCCATAGATGGTGTTGGGTCTCTGAATTGTCTCTTGAGGGGTCTTATCTTTGGGAGTAGATAGACCAAAAGCGGCAATTGAACTGGGAGTGAAGACAGCACATTTATATTCTCTGGCTATTTCCAGCACATTGTAAAGACCGTTAATATTAACTTTCCAGGCTAATTGAGGATTTTTTTCACCGGTAGCAGAGAGAACAGCAGCAAGATGAAATATAGTATCTATTTTATATTTTTTAATTACAGAATAAATCTCCTGAGCATCTAAACAATCAATATGCTCAAATACCCCGACTTGGTTAATCATCCCCTCAGGCATTGATTTAATATCTGAGGCAATAACATTTTCATTACCGTATCTTTTTCTTAAAAAAGTAATAAGTTCAGAACCAATTTGACCCAGCGCCCCGGTTATTAGAATTCTTTTCATATTTTTTCCTTATTGTTAATTTTATCTAATTCAAAAAAATATTTTTTATTCTGCGTATAAGCTCATTTTTATCTGATTTATAAAGTGAATAGCGTGATCTTTCATAATCTGTTCGCTTTTGTTTTGCTTTTTGTTTTCCAATGTCTTTATAAGTTCTTCAAAATCTTCGGGAATTTTTTGCGAATAAGCATCATTTTCTTTGGCAAAGAACCAGAGGCGGCCAATTTGATTTCGTAATCTTTTTAAGGTCTCAGCCAAGGTTTGATTTTTGGTAGAGTAATTTACTAAATTATGAAATTCTGCATCTAATTGAATTAATTTTTTTCTATTTTTTTCTTGTTTTATCTTCTCAAGCAATTCTTTTAATTTGTGTAATTCTTCCGGAGTTATCCTTTGAGCGGCAAGCCTCCCTGATAGCCCAATTAAAAATAGTCTAACTTCAAAAACCTCTTTCAGTTCTTGAAAGCTTACATCAGTAACATAGATACCGTTGTTAGGAATTATATGTACTAATTTTTCAGTCTCCAGGAGAATGAGAACCTCTCGAATAGGCATGGGGCTAACCCCAAATTCTTTCGCTAATTCTTTAATGCTTAACACTTGTTTTGGTTTGTAATCCAGATAGACTATCCGCTTTTTGAGTTCTTTATAAATTTCTTTATTTACCATAAATATCACCTATATATTAATAATATATTCTTAATATATCAGTAAAATATCGCTATGTCAATTCTTTGTTCGTATTGCGTATTGTGTATATAGTAGAGAGTAGAGCGTACAGCGTTTAGCGGATAGAAATACAGTGATGAGTAATGAGTAATGTGTAACAAGAAAAGGGTTAGTTGGTAAATAAATAATTGAAAAACATTTTTACTTTGTGTTATATTAAACTTAAAAGAATTTGATTTATCTAACTCGCATGGAAACTTTAATATAAAAATTAAGGAGGGAGCAGTCTTGTATAATAATTCTAAGGATATCATTTGGGTAGATTTTGATAGTTTAGAAAATTTTATGGTTGATGTTTTTAGAGGAATAGAAGTTCCGGAAGAGGATGCCCGAATATGTGCTGATGTGCTAATTACTGCCGATAAAAGAGGGATAGATTCACATGGTATTGGCCGTTTAAAGCCCATATATTATGATAGAATTAAAGCAGGTATTCAATCACCAAAAACAGACATCGAAATTGTTAAAGATGGTCCTACTACTGCAGTTATCGATGGCCATAATGGAATGGGGCAGGTAATTGCCAAGAAGTCTATGGCTCTGGCCATTGAAAAAGCTAAAAAAATGGGATTGGGAATGGTTGCAGTAAGAAATTCAACTCATTATGGGATTGCCGGTTATTATGTCTTAATGGCTATTAAAGAGGGGATGATCGGAATTACCGGTACTAACGCCCGACCCTCTATTGCTCCTACTTTTGGAGTAGAAAATATGTTGGGGACCAATCCTTTAACTTTTGGTATGCCTTCAGATGAAGAATTTCCTTTTGTTCTCGATTGTGCCACTTCTATTACCCAAAGAGGAAAGATAGAAGTTTATGACCGGGCAGAAAAAGATATCCCTCCAGGGTGGGTAATTGGAGAAGATGGGAAGACCAGAACAGATACTCATCAAATTTTACAGGACTTAAAAACAGGAAAAGCTGCTCTTGCTCCCCTGGGTGGTATCGGAGAAGAAACTGCCGGTTATAAAGGTTATGGCTATGCTGCAGTAGTAGAAATCCTTTCCGCTGCCCTGCAAAATGGAAAATATCTTAAGATGTTATCGGGAGTAGAAGATGGTAAACCAGTACCCATCAACTTGGGACATTTTTTTATAGCCATTAACATATCTTTTTTTATAGACCTTGAATTATTTAAGAAGATAAGCGGGGATATTCTTCGTTCCCTTCGTTCTTCTAAAAAGGCTCCTGAAGCAGAGAGAATTTACACCGCCGGTGAAAAAGAATATCTGGCCTGGTTAGAGAGAAAAGATAAAGGTGCACCTATAAATAAGAATCTTCAACAGCAGATTATTACTTTAAAAGAAGAACTTAGATTGACCCAGTATAAATTCCCTTTTGAAAAATAAAATAGAGATAGTTATTTTTTCTGTCATTCTCGCGAAGTTTGTACACATATTTGTACTATGGAAAGCTTGGATAAAACAAGCAGTGAGAATCCAAAAATGTTTGGGAGGTAACCATGAAGCTTAAAAAGAAAATATCAATTATGATTTTGCTAATTCTTTCGGTTTTTACCTTAAGTTCTATAAATGTGTTTTCCTGGAACAGTCATTTTTTTTATACTGAACTGGCCATAAAGAATAATGATTGGATAAACAATTTCCCCGAAATCGAAGTAACCCCTTATACTTATGAAAATATAGACCAGGATGAATATAATCCGGAATTTGTAATAAATTATGTTGATGAGAAGATTGGAGAAAAAGTAAAGGCCTCAGATATTCTCATAAATTATTCGGACGAACCTGATTGGGATTTAGATACTAATTTAGAATTAAATAAATTACAAGCTTTAACCGGAGGAAGTCAGGGGTATCGTCATATGTATTTTTCTGTGTTTGCAGGTTTACTGAAAGCTGGAGATGCCCCCAAAAGAGCCAATCACTTCTTTGAAATGTCTAAGATTGCCTTTGGGAAAGGCGATAATTATTGGGGTTTTAGGTTTGCCGCCCGAGCCATACATTATTTAGAAGACCTATCCCAACCTTATCATACCTATCCAGCTCCTTTGGATGTCCTCTTTAAGAAATTTTTTAATGTAAAAAAACTGACTGTACTGGTTACCAATGCTCATTACGGTTATGAAGATTTTAATGGATATCTTTTCGAGCACAAGAAAGAGGAATTTTATAATCTGCTTCCCGAGGTGAAAACTGTTAAGATGGATGATGTAGCGGATAGTGCCATTAAATTAAGTGAGGAAGCCAGAAAAGATTTTACTCCTTCTTATCGAGAGACTATGAAATTATTTCCTATACTAGATAATGACCAAGAGCTACTTATGCTTGAAGAGCAAGAAATAATAAAAATAGCTAAATCTCCAGATAGCCAAGAACTGATTAATTTGATGAAAAAAGATATACTATTGGGTTTGGGTTATTTAAATGGCTTTTTTGATCTGTTAAAAGAGTCGGTTGAGTAAAGGATAGCGAGTAGCGTACAGCGTAGAGCGTTTAGGTACGGGCAGTAAGTGAAAGCGAGATAATAAATAAGTATCTCGTATCTCGTGAATTGTATCTCGCTTAGGATTAGTTAGTTGGTTACCTGGTTAGATAGTTAAATTAGTCGTTAGTGAATAGTAAATAGTCGTTAGTGTAGAATATAGTAATGAGTAATTAGTAATAAGTAATTTGATCCGTCAAACCCGATAAATATTTAATGTCATTGCGAGCTCTGATTTATCGGAGCGTGGCAATCTCGGGATTGAGATTGCTTTGTCGTTTCTCTCCTCGCAATGACAGAGGTTTGATTCATCAAACCCGTTTCGGGTCGAATAAATTCGACCCTTGATGAAGAAATTACCTCGTCTTTACTCCCTCTCCCCTTGGAGGGAGAGGAGGGGGATAAATCTTCACGCGATACTCGATACGATATACTAAAGAATAGAGGAGCGAATATAATGAAAAAAATAAATTTAAAAACAATTAAGATTTATTTTTTAGTACTGCTTTGTATATTTCTTCTGGTAGCTTCGTCAGTCTTTTCAGCAGAAAACAAAAAAGATTTATATTCTCTTGAAGATATTTCTAATATCCGACAATTTCATTTATCTGGTAAGTCAGTAGAATTGCTCAAAGAAAATTGTTTTGTAGTTTCACCTGCTTATTATAAGGAGATAAGTGATGTTTACTTAGAGTGCAAAGATACCAACCAGCCCATATTTATTACCACTGACGCAGTTCTCCATACCGGTCATATATTTTTTGATTATCTTTTGCGAATTTTAGAGATAGAAAAACTTTATGATTTATCGGTTGAACTTACCGATCGAATGCTCGAACTCTCTATTAGACAATATAATGAAGCAAGTAGTGAAGAGGTCAAAGAGGCAGCTAAATTAAATATGGGTTTTTTTGCGGTGGCTAAAAGGCAGTTTGACCCTGAGTATCAGGTTGGTTATGGGTTAGATGAGTTAGTGAATCAGGAATGTGAAAATATAAAGAATCATAAAGGATTAGAGTTCAGGGGACTTTTAAGCTATGTAAAAAACCCCAGCATTTATCAGACTCCTTATGCCTACGAAGATTATAGCCAGTATATCCCTAGAGGTCATTACACCAGAAATGAAAAGTTAGGAAATTACTTTAGGGCTATGATGTGGTATGGTCGTATTGATTTTAAATTAAGACCGGCCTCAGAGGAACCAGCTATAACTTATGGTAAAAAGATGACCCTGCAAGCCATTTTAATGGCTGATTCCCTTTTAAAAGATGAAAAATCCTATAAATTATGGAAGATGATTTATGAGCCTACAGTCTATTTTGTGGGAAAGACCGATGATTTATATGTCGATGACTATATAGAACTTATTAAGGAAATATTTCCTTCCAATGAATCTATTGATAAATATAATAATCAAGAAAAGCTTTCTAAATTTATTGATAAGGCAATACAATTAAGAGCACCTAAGATTCTTTCGGGTTTGGCCTTTGCAGAAGATGGCGATTTTAGAGTTTCAACTCAGGGTTTTAGATTTATGGGACAGAGATTTATTCCTGATTCTTATATGTTTCAGGAATTAGTATTTGGAGTGAAAGGTGAGAAGATAATTATGCGATATAATGGTGATAAGGAACCCTTTACTATGGAGATTATCCCCAACTTTGGACCAGTCAGGGCTTTCCCCCGGGGATTAGATATATGTGCCGTGCTGGGTTCAAAGAGGGCACTGAAAATTTTAGAGGTAGAAGGAGATACTGATTATACCGAGTATTATAATCAATTAGATAATTTAAAAGAAGAATTTTCTCTCCTGCCTGTGCAGACACGGCAGACAGGTAAAACCATAGAGGGATGGAAGCAAAATCTCTATTGGCGCTGGCTTTATGCATTGCTCCCCTTATTGGAGGATAATAAAGATACAAATTTACCTTGCTTTATGCAAAGTCCTGCCTGGATAGATAAAGAACTACAAACCGCGTTGGGCTCCTGGACTGAATTAAGGCATGATACCATTTTATATACCAAACAGAGTTATACTATGGCGGGTAAGGGGGTGCCTCCTAAACCAAATTTAACTTATGGTTATGTTGAGCCGTATCCGGAAGTCTATGCCCGATTAGGAGAGATGATGAGGGATTTAAGAAATAATCTTACTACTCTTGACCTTAATATCGAAGGTATTTCCGAGAAAATAAAAGAATTTGAAGAGTTGTTGGGTAAGCTAAAAATCATTTCTGAAAAAGAAATTAATAATATATCTTTAGATGATAAGGAATATGAACTTATCTGGAATATCGGAACAAAACTTGCTTCCTTAAAAGAGTTTCCCTCAAAAATTTTAGAAAAGATAACCTCTGATGCTGATGAGAAAATGGAAATTGTGGCAGATGTCCATTCAGATGTAAATACCGGACAAGTTTTGGAGGAGGGAGTTGGCTCGCCATTTAATATCTATGTTATAATAGATGATGCTCAGGGGATAAGAATCTGTCGGGGAGCTGTTTTTTCTTATTATGAATTTAAACATCCTATGGAAGATAGATTAACTGATGAAAAATGGCAGGAGATGGGAGAAAAGAGAGAAAGACCGAATCAACCTGATTGGGTGAGGTCTTTTGTCGGAGAATAATTAATTTAAATAGTATCGAGTATCGCGTTAGAATACAGTGATGAGTAATCTGTAATATGTGATAAGTTACGAGCTACAAATTTTTTTCTTTGACAATTGGTCAATTTTAAAAAAAGGAGCAAAGATGATATTTTTATTTTTTAACCTATTTTTAATGGCGATTTTATTCTTTTTTGTAATTACTCTTATGTTTATTCCTTATGGTTTTACTGCATATTCTTTAATTACTTTGATTACAGTCCCTCAACAGATTATAAATATTGCAAAGAATAAAGCGATTAGAAGAAATCATGCCCTGGAACATGCCACCATCAATGTATTAGAAAGATATGCAGGAAAAAATTTACCTTTATCTGGTCTTGCTCAAAAAGATGGTTTTATAATTTCTGGCGCTCAGGATCCCGGCTTAGTTGTGGAAGCGGCACGTGAGGGTTTGCGTCTATTAAAACAGGAGGAGTGCCAATTAGCCATACACCGACGTTGTGGAACAAGTATTGCCATAGCTAATTTTCTTGCTGCGGTGATATTTTTGATATTTTTAATTCAAACAGGGCATTTTAGCATTTTAAGTATCATTATTGCCCTTCTTATTGCAAATATTTTAGGTCCTTATTTAGGTGAATTAACCCAAAAGTATTTTACTACATCTTGTGATGTAGAAGATTTGGAAATTGTGGGAATTCAACCGGAATTTAGAAGTGAAGAGCATTATAATGTATTGTTAAATTATATGCCTCAGGGATATTTTATACGAACTGAATGTATTAAATTAATAAGGGATTAGGAAAAGATAGTATCGAGTATCGAGTGTGCGCCAAGAAAGCTTGGCAGTTCTTGCCGGTGAGAGTCCGGATTAGGCAAAGGTTAGCCACCAGCCTAACACCTATACCACATACAA
>LDZT01005315.1_pt1 | contig 12283 bp, 13 predicted proteins | sample 615521 | NCBI WGS metagenome assembly LDZT01 (sample SAMN03408292, study PRJNA278302) | terrestrial metagenome | isolation source: oil reservoir sample SB1 | place: USA: Alaska, North Slope, Schrader Bluff formation | collected 2011-09
ATTGGCTTTTTCTTCCGCTGAGTAAGTTCTTCTCTTTTCCATGTCTCTCATTATAGCTTAAATTTTTTGTTTTTGTGTCAAACTGACGGGTCCATTATAGATTGACGTTCTAAAAATAATCATTAATTCCATACTGTATACATACACAAATAATTTGACAAACAAGGGCTTGATGATAAAATAGCATTTATAAAAACTGATCCTGCGTCTTCTTTAAGGCGCCAGAGGAGGTTGGTAATATGATACCCGTAAATATAAAGGGCGTTGCATACGACGCATCCGGCAATCCAATTATATTACTCACCGATCAGGAAGATAAAAAGGTTCTTCCTATATGGGTTGGCGCACTGGAAGCCCATGCTATCGTTGTAGCTCTTGAAAACATTACAATGTCCCGGCCATTGACACACGATCTTCTTAAAAATATCTGTACAAATTTAGGAGCAATAATCACACATATAGTAATTACGGATCTGCATGAAAATACATTTTACGCTGAAATACATATATGCATAAGTGATAAGGAAATGGTCATTGACTCGCGCCCGAGTGACGCCATTGCTTTAGCTTTACGCGCCTCAGCGCCAGTTTTTCTCCTGAAAAAATTAAGCGAACACATGCTCCAGATAAAGGATATAGTAGAAGAAGAAATAGAGGACGAATTGCTGCAAATAACAAATACTTTCCTCAAGGATAATAAAAAAACTGTTCACTAAAGGGTTTTTAAAAAATGATTTATCAAGTTCACTGCGCTTTAATATAAGTAAATGTTAAGAACAAAAAGAAATAGATAGATTAACTGTAATTTTACTTATTATGTTTTATGTTAAAAATATTATCAAATACTATTCTTTAAAAAGTACATAGTGGTTTAATTATTGTTATAAAATACAAACTATAAGAAAAGGGAGGTTGTTTCAATGGGTACGCCAGTTAATCCAAAACTAGTAGGTACGATTGTGTCCATCGACGTCAAGGTAGGTGATCAGGTAAAAAAGAATGATGTGTTAGGTTCCATGGAAGCAATGAAGATGAATATAAAAATTTTTGCTCCTAAAGAAGGAATAATTCAAGAAATTCATGTCAAACCCGGAGACCACGTCAATCTTAAGACTCCCATACTAACACTGGATTAAAACAATAAGCCTGATTTTTTATAGGGCTTCACAATATTTTAGAGATACCCGGCCCTCCAAAGCAGCACATTATGAGTAAGCTATTTTAAATTATCACATACCAGTTACTAAAGAAAAATTCCTTTGAAAGTCCATACTCTGCATAATTTAATCCTATGAGCTACTAACAGCGGCTATCTATATGCATAGCCTCTTCCGAGATATGCAAAAAGCAACCACAAAAAAATTGTGTAAGTCATCCCTAATTATATTTGAAATGTATCAAATTGCATTAAGGATAACCAAACAGGAAGGGGAATATAAGTGGTTGAAGAACTTAAAAGACCGGTAAAAATTACTGACACAACTCTGCGGGACGGGCATCAATCTCTGCTGGCAACCAGGATGAAGACCGAGCACATGGTACCTATTCTTGAAAAGATAGATAATATAGGCTATCATTCTCTGGAAGTATGGGGCGGAGCTACGTTTGACACTTGTCTTCGTTACTGCAACGAAGACCCCTGGGAAAGGTTAAGAACGATTAGAAAGCACTGTAAAAAAACAAAGTTACAGATGCTCTTAAGGGGACAAAATATTGTCGGTTATAAAAATTACCCTGATGATGTTCTAACTGAGTTTATCAAAAGGACCGTATATAATGGTTTAGACATTTTTCGTATTTTTGACGCATTAAATGATGTTCGAAACCTGCAAAAAGCCATGGAAGCAGCAAAAAAAGAAGGGGCGCACGTCCAGGCGACAGCCAGCTATACAATTAGTCCCGTGCATGATATTAATTACTTCGTAAAGCTTGCTAAAACTCTGGAAGAAATGGGAGCTGACTCTATTTGCCTAAAAGACATGGCAGGTATTATTTCTCCCGAAGCAGCTTACCAAATTATGAAAAGCTGGAAAGAAACTGTAAAGGTACCAATTCAGCTTCATTGCCACTATACCAGCGGCATGGCTTCGATGGCCTATTTAAGGGCTTGCCAGGCAGGAGTCGATATTATTGACTGCTCTATTTCAACCATGGCCTTGCAAACATCTCAACCTGCAGTAGAGCCTATGGTTGTTACTCTTAAAGAAACGCCATGGGATACAGGATTAGAATTAGAACCCTTGGTGGAGATCGCAAGGTACTTCGTTGAAGTACGCAAAACACATTACGCCGATTTCGATCTTTCGCCAAAGAACGTAGACGTAAACGTGCTTCTGTACCAGGTTCCCGGCGGTATGATGTCCAACTTTTTCTCCCAGTTAAGGGAACAGGACGCTCTTGACAGGCTTCCGGAAGTATTAGAGGAGCTTCCTAATACCAGGGCGGATCTTGGTTATCCGCCGCTTGTCACACCAACAAGCCAAATAGTGGGTATACAGGCTGTGTTAAATGTTTTGTTCGGACGCTGGGTATTCAATACTGAGGAAATCGTTAATTATGTACGCGGTCAGTATGGCAACCCCCCGGCGCCAATTAATAAAGAAGCCAAGGAAATGATCATTGGTGATGAAGAGCCAATAACCTGCAGGCCCGCAGATCTAATTCCACCCGGCTTGGAAGAGGCCCGTAAACTGGCGGAACCGTACATGCGTCAGGAAGAAGATGTACTTTCGGTGGCTATTTTTCCGGAAGTAGCGTTAGACTTTTTAAAAAAAAGAAATGAAGGATTAAACAAAAAATAGGTTAAACGCTTCAAATAGAGTAGTCGTTACTTTTAAGCCGATTCATCTTCCTGACAAGTGTAGACTGGTCTATTCTGAGCGCTTTAGCTGCCTTATAAGTGCTTCCAAACTCCTGCAAGGCATTTTTAATGAGCTGTTTTTCAAGTTCTAAAAGCGCAGTCCTGATGGGCAGCACACCTTTAACTAAAACACCCGGTGAAGAATCGTTATGCTCAAAAAGGTAATCAGGCAAATCCGATAAAGAAACCAGGATACCTGGAGAAGTCACGATTAACCTTTCCACAAGGTTCTCTAATTCACGTACGTTACCAGGCCAGTTATATTCAAGGAAAACTTCAAATACTTCCGGCGCAAAATCCTTTTTAATATTGTAAGCTTTACAAAACTTATCCCTAAATGCATATACCATCGGGATAATCTCTTGCTTCCGCTCCCTAAGAGGCCAAACATAAAGCGGTATCACGTTCAAACGGAAGAAAAGGTCTTCCCGGAATAAACCTTTATGAACCAATTCTTCCAGTATACGGTTGGTAGCGGCTAAAATTCGAACATTTACAGATCGAGGCTTTTTACCCCCAACCGGCATGATTTCTTTTACCTGAATTACTCTTAACAATTTCACCTGAAACGGGAGGGGAAGCTCACTTATTTCATCCAAAAACAGAGTCCCGTTGTTGGCCATTTCAATTAAACCAACCTTCCCTTCCCTGTTTGCTCCTGTGAAGGCCCCTCTCTCATAGCCAAAAAGTTCTGACTCAAGAAGGTTTTCCGGAATAGCGCCGCAGTTTACAACTACAAATGATTCCTTAGCTCGTTTGCTATGTTTATGAATAGTTTTTGCTATAACCTCCTTGCCGACGCCCGACTCTCCGCTAATGAGCACTGTGGAATCAACCTGCGCCAACCTGAGAGCCATGGCCAATAAATCCTGCATCTTCGGAGAAGTAAGGATTATACCATCCTGACTTAAAAGCCTCATTCTTAATTGTTTCAGCTCATCATAATACTTTTCGCTTAATCTTTGGCTTTGCTCCAACTGGTTGCGCAGATCATTCAATTCCGTAAGGTCACGAATATTGATAACAACGTGTGTTAATTCGCTGTCCTGATTTATAATCGGGTTCCCCGTAATCAATAACTGATTTTTATCTTTGTTTACCACTAAATTCACCGGCTGCCCTTTTTTCTTGACAGCTTCTACTATTGAACTTGAGTAGACATTGGCGGTAACAAGATCCTTAAAGTTTTTTCCTTTGATGCTTTCACCGGGAAAACCTGTAATCCTCTCATGGGCATGGTTTGCCTTAATTATTTCACCATCTGGTTTGGTAACCAGAATTCCGTCATAAGAAGACTCTATAATACATTCGAGTTCTTTATATAATTGCTTGACTGACTGCAACTCTTCGGAAATAAATTCTATTTCTGATATATCCTGAAAGACACCTACCGCACCGACTACCTTGCCATTTTCTACCACCCTGCTGCGATTAGTCAGATATATATGTTTTCCTTTTGAATAGTCTACATATATCTTGCACTGAGGCTGGAATTGATCTTCTTTCAAAGCTTCCAGTAATTCTTGGGGAATTATAACCTCAGAAAGATGTTTTCCTAAAGCATAGCTTTTTTTCCGCCTTGTAATTTCTTCAGCGGCTTTATTAAAAAGTGTAATTATACCCTCAGTATTTATGGCAATAATTCCATTGTGAGCCGAATCAAGAAGTGTTTCTATCTCCGCAAACATCCTGGTAGCCATTCCGAACAAGGCTGATCCTGCCTTTTCCTTGGATAAAATTCCAGCAAACTTACCTTCTTCATCAATAACAGGAAATATTTTCTGAGGCAAGGACCATGCTTCAACAAGGGGAGTATTTTCAGTAAGTGTAAAAAAGTCCTTGTTCATGATCTGATTTACTTTAAGTAAATCATCGAAAAGTTCCGGTTTTAAATAGAATAACTCATCCTTTGTAACAAGTGCAGTTATAACGCCCTTGTCATCTATTACTGGAAGGCCGTCAACTTCCAACTGCCTGATCAGATTCCACGCTTCCACAAGTGACTGTTCTTGAACGAGGCCTTTTTGAACTTTTGTCATTACGTCTTTTACGAACATTAAACCACCCGGTTTCTATGTTGATTAAATTGATTTTACTATAAAGTTGCCAATGGCTCAACCCATCCCGTATAATGAGTTAGTTCACCTTATAAAAATTATATTTTAAAAGCATTTAAAAGCATGTTTAAAAAAGACTTGACATAACCGGAAAGCTGTTATTAAATATTTATAATAATTAAATAGTGCTCTTATCCAGAGAGGTGGAGGGACTGGCCCGATGAAACCCGGCAACCGCCTTTAACAAAAGGAATGGTGCCAATTCCTGCAGAGGAGAATTTCTTCTGACAGATAAGAGGGAGTTGAAAATACAAGCCTCTTCTATGTTGGAAGGGGCTTTATAATATCTGGAGCGAGCACTGTAATGGAGGAATAATAATGAGCACAGAAAAAACCTACGCTGAGATCAATGAAAAAATTAAGAACGGCAAAGCAGTAGTCATGACCGCTGAAGAACTTATCGCGCTTGTCGAAGAAAAAGGATTCTCACGCGCAACGCAGGAAGTTGATGTTGTTACAACCGGAACTTTTAGCCCGATGTGTTCTTCGGGAGCATTTCTTAACTTCGGGCATTCCGAACCGCGTATAAGAATGCAGCGCGTCTTGTTAAACGATATCGAGGCTTATGCAGGCCTTGCAGCTGTTGATGCATATATCGGGGCCACCCAGGTTCCTGAACATGATCCACTGAACAGCAATTACCCGGGAGAATTTAAATACGGCGGCGGGCATCTGATCCAAGAACTGGTTGAACGAAAGCGAATCAGGCTGAAGGCCGTATCTTACGGAACCGACTGCTATCCCCGACAGGAAATAGAGACCTCCTTTACCATAAATGAGATCAACGAGGCGATATTGTTTAACCCGCGCAACGCCTACCAGAACTATAACTGTGCTGTGAACCTGAGTTCGCGTACAATTTACACATATATGGGCGTCCTAAAGCCCAACCTGGCGAATGCGCATTATTGCAGCGCGGGGCAACTTAGCCCTCTGCTTAAAGATCCTTATTTTAAGACAATTGGAATCGGCACAAGAATCTTCCTGGGCGGGGGTGTAGGTTATGTGGCCTGGAACGGCACACAACACTTCCCTTCCATTCAAAAGGATTCAACCGGCCGTGAACTGGGACCTGCGGGAGGAACCTTAGCTCTTATCGGCGATTTAAAACAGATGAATTCTCAATGGCTCAGAGGGGCCAGTTTCCTTGGTTACGGAGCAACTTTAGCTGTAGGAATCGGTTTGCCCATTCCTATCCTAAACGAAGAGATAACAGGTTTTGCGGCGGCAAAAGACAAAGATTTATATGCGCCAATTGTTGATTACAGTGACGCATACCCGAATAGAAAACCCGGAAACCTGGGCTTGGTCAGTTATGCTGAACTAAAAACAGGCCAAATTGTTGTTAATGGCAAACAGGTCCCAACAGCTCCATTATCCAGCTACCCCGGGGCTAAAAAAATTGCCGGTATACTTAAGCAGTGGATTTCTGATGGAACCTTTTTAATTACCGAACCTGTAAAACTGCTTCCTAATTTTAATGATCAAATAACAGCCAATGTGCTTAAGAGTTAATCTGAAAGGAGAGTCGTTAAATGGCGCCTGAAAGGATTGTTTTACGTTTTACCCCTGATACTACTGAAAGGCCGATTATCTACCGTTTGGTCAAGGATTACGATTTGGTGATTAATATATTAAAAGCCAATATCAACCCTCAAAAGGAGGGGACTTTGGTTTTGGAATTGACGGGAGAGAAATACCTGCAGGGACTTGAATACCTGCGTCAGGAGGGAGTATTGGTCCAGCCTCTGATTGAGGGAATAACTCGAAATGAACAGCTTTGTACAATGTGCGGCGGCTGTACCGATATTTGCCCTACCAAGGCATTGTACATAGAGCGGCCTGGTATGGAAGTGTTTTTCAATGACGACAAGTGCATTGTCTGTCAGCTTTGCGTAAAAGCTTGTCCCATGCATGCTATGGAGGTCAGGTTCTAATTGCAATACCAAAAACGCACTTACCGTGAACTTCACAGGCAGGATGATCTCGTGCATTTCAAGGTCTCTGTAAAGGAAACAGATCTGGATGTTGGTGTCCGCAGGGATCAGTACTTCGCAGAACTGGTTGAGAAAACCCGGCAAATAATAAAACGATGCCGGGAACCCCTGGAAAAGTACATCAGAGAGGATCCTGGGTTTTTCACGGCTCTGACTCCCTATGAACCAACTCCGCATGCGCCGCAGATAGTTATCGAAATGGCAAAGGCAGCAAGTCTTGCCGGTGTGGGGCCCATGGCTTCGGTTGCGGGGACAATAGCGCAGAATGTGGGAAATTCCCTGGCGAAATATTCGAGGGATGTAATTGTAGAAAACGGCGGGGATATTTATCTTCGGACAGGACGGATAAGATATATAGGCATTTTTGCCGGCAAATCTATACTGGGTCAAAAACTGGCCCTTGAGATACGGCCACGGCAAAGCCCCCTTGGAATCTGCACTTCATCCGGCACAGTCGGACATTCTTTAAGCTTCGGCGTTGCAGACGCCGTAATTATACTTTCCAGATCCGCCGCTTTAGCAGATGCTGTAGCCACGGCATCCGCCAACCTGGTCCATAATAAAGATGATCTTGCTGCGGCAGTCGATTTTGCACTAAGCATAAATGGAGTTGACGGCGCCCTGGCGATTATGGGCGATATGCTCGCTTTTCGCGGGCATGTTAAGCTCGTGCCGCTTAACGCATAGATAGATTAATTTAGTTCTATATTCTCAAACGATTTCTTTTGAATACCAATACTAAAATACTTAGCACAAGCAAACCGCCGGCGAGAACAGGCAGCCAGAAATGGGTTAAATACAACATGTATTTCCAGTTATGGCCAAAGAAAATACCTATACCAAGATTAAAGAGCGACCATATAGTCGCAAAGATTAAATTCAAACCTATAAATTTTATTATACCAAGACCGCTTATACCCGCCAAATAAGGTGTAATGTTGCTGACAGTCGGTATAAAGCGACCGAAAATAATAAAAGCGGCAGAGGACTGTTCCATCCATACTTGAGCGCTTTTTAAACGTTGAGGCGTAATCCGGAGAAGCTTTCCAAACCTGAACAGGAAAGGCTCGCCAATCCTTAAACCAATTAAGTATGCGGTAACAGAGCCTATATTGAAACCCAGAAATGTGATTAGAAAAACCTGAAACAGGGGGAATTTACCCTGTCCGGATAAGAAACCGGCAAGGATGACCATTATACCGCCCGGGAAAAAGGGTATGCCCATCGACTCAATAATAACCCCCAGAAAAATCCCGCCCAATCCAAGAGCAACAATATAATTCATTACCCATTCTGTCATTTAAAAAGCCTCCTGTACATTTAGAATGTCCAGGAGGCTAAACTATATATCTTTTTGTTGAATTTTTTATGAGCTTTTAAATTTTATCCTTGTCTGCAGGCATCGGGTTGACATTTAAGAAACAAAAGTTTAACATACTAAATAGAAAATTTTTTGTCCCAGTAGCTCAGCTGGATAGAGCAACGGACTTCTAATCCGTTGGCCGGGGGTTCGAATCCCTCCTGGGACGCCAAAGAATGTAGAAATGGCAAGGGTTCCAGGGATGGGATTCCTTGCCAGGTAAATTTTATAGGCCTTTTTCTGCGTTTGATTCTAAACTCCAGAAATTCTTTAATGAATTAATTATTTAACAAGTATACAGCACGGTTGCGGCAGAAGAGGCAGAAACCGCTCCCGGACAGTTTTGAAAAACCGCTCGACCTTCCCCTTACTAGCCGCGTCGTACACTTGAGCATGAGCAATAGTAATGCCAAGGCGTGCAGAAGCCTCGTGAAAAAGTTTGGACCGGTAGACTTTAGCATTATCAAGATACACAATTTGAGGAATTCCCCGGCGCACCAGGGCCTCAATAAATACGGACTTCATAGTATTGAAATTCTGACTGGTGTCAAAGCGGGCAAAAGGAATTATGCGGGAGCAATCATCGATGAAGGCAAAAAGGTAAGTAGCCTTTTTCTTGCCTTCAAAGTATAGATACGGCCCGGACATCATATCTCCCTTATTCCGATATCGGAATAACTCGGATATCAAATACGGCCCATATCTACCCATTGGTAAAGACGGCGCCATGAAACAGGTCATCAGAACGTCGCTGATTTATGGATCTCAAAATAAGCGTCGGATTATTGATGATCATATGGTCAAGTTTGTTGTTCAGGGAGAATTGAGCTAAATTCTCCCTTCCCCTTAAAGGGGATTTTGGCAGCGATTCCGTCAAGTTAGGAACATTTAATACCGTCTATCGCTGGACATTATGTTCTGGCAGTAACAACATCTATTTTAATTGTTTCCAGCAGAATATAGTCACCCGGAATCCTTAAGTATCTATCTATCCGACAGGCATTACGGAATTGGCGGTGATTGGATTGTGCTGATCTGTCCTACAGATCGAGCCGATGCTAAAATTCAGATGTTTAATTTAGATGGCAGCGAAGGGAAAATGAGCGGCAATGTGCTCACTTGTATAGGAAAATATATATACGAGAATAAGATAAAAGTTAAAGATCAGATTTCCATAGAAACCTCAAGCGGGATTAAAAAGCTCAAACTCTATATCCAAAATGATAAGGTGGATTCAGTCTGTGTGGACATGGGACCAGCTGAGCTTAACCCTAAGAAGATTCCAGTAAAATTACCCGGGCAGGAGATTGTGAATCAGCCTGTAATAATGGATGGCAAAGGTTATCATATAACCTTTGTATCAATGGGTAATCCGCATTGTGTTATCTTCAGCGATAGCTTGGAAAGCATCAACATTGATTTAATAGGCCCGGCTTTCGAATATTCGCCTTTATTCCCTGAAAGAGTGAACGTTGAATTCGTGACGGTTATTGACCAGAATACACTCAAAATGCGGGTGTGGGAACGGGGAAACCCTGGCGGCCGCACCGGCGCCTGTGCCGGTGTTTAACTTACATACTCTCAAATGAGGCAAACTGCAACTAATAGGTTGCCTCTTGATCTCGTGACTTAAAGCAGGTCTGGGTTTTCTGTATTATGTGAGTATATAGTGCCCGGTGGTTTGTTTAACCTTAAATCCAGGTCCAGGGATTTAAGCATAAATAGCAAAGTGTGCTCTCTTGATTCTGCGTGAATATCTATATTGAGTTTGTCCAACAGGCTTGGTATTAGTGGTTCTAGTTTTTGAAATAATCTAAGTGTGACATACTGCTTTTGCATGTCAGGCAGCATAAATTCAAAAGCGTGAATTAATTCATGCAGTAATGTAAGATTAAAATTTTCCCCAACGGAAGTTTGGGAAGGATCAATTGTTATTGTCCTTTTAGCGCCAACACACTGACCACAACAGTCTTCAATTTCTTCCAGTTTAAAGATCCATGTGTCCAAAATGTGACTATAGTCTGAAATATATTCTTTAACTTCCTGCCAGGTGCCATCCTCCATTTCTGCAGAACACACAGACTGTCCTTTATCCTCATTTAATAGCATGTCTTGAAAATACTCTTCTTCGTATTTATAAGCCTTATCAGCTAATTCTTTTTCCTCTTTTGTTCTGTCGCGCCACCATTCAGAAAAAATATTTTTATTCCAGGTATATTCTAAGGCAATTAGTTTTTCTGCCGCGTCTAAAAACTTATTCTCAGCGATTAAAGAAACTATTTTATCTTTACTTTTTTCTAGTTCTTCGTCTTTCAAAGGTGTATTTGCCCCTTTTTAATAGATTTATTAAATAATAGATGGTAATAAACTTCTACATAATACCTGTATATTCCTTTAACCAAAGATTACCTTTTATAAGATAGCTCTTCCTCAACTGGTAATTTCCCTCCTTATAAATTAAAGCTCACACAGAGTTAGTCCAGGGTGCCAAGGACAATTCTTTTTGTATTTCCTTTCCACAAACGGGTTTAATGTGATTCATCTTATGCCTGATTGTTACAGATGATACCATAATAGCCATTATATTGCACCCGAATTCCACTTTGTATTGTTTGATACCCATATTAAAACAACAATTTAAAAATAATTAAAAATGAGTTATAATTCTTTAGTAGAAAATATGAAAAAGGGAACAGGAGGAATATAAATGCCTACTTACGAATACCTGTGTAAAAACTGTGGCTGTAAATTCGAGAGATTTCAGATGATGACTGATGAGCCAATTAAAATTTGTCCGGAATGTGGAGGCAATCCAACACGTTTAATCGGCAGCGGAATGGGCTTGATCTTCAAAGGACATGGGTTTTATGCAACGGATTATAAAAAAGGTCCTTCTTCATATCTGCCCTGCAGTGAAAAGGAACCTAATTCTGAATCACCCTCACCGGATTGCAATACATGCAAAGAAAAGGCGGGCTGTGAATTTAACAGTTAGGCATTAAATATGCCCTCTTTCGGATGGAGTTTCTTCACCAAAACAAACAAGCGCACCTTTCGGTGCCGCTTTTGTCTTTGGCTAAAAACGCCTTCATAATTGCGATTTAAGCAGGGTTTTATTTAATAATAGGCCAAAGTTATACTCCGTTTAATTTAAGCTAGATAACGCCAGCCCTAAGCCCTAGCGATAATTTCCCGATACACCTTATTCGTCAGTATTATTGTTTTTAGTAATTTCCTCATCCGTCTCTTTTCCCTCACTAATTCCTATCTCTTTATTTTCATTATTAATTGAAGCAATTAAATAAGAAAGTTTTTGATTAATTGCACCGGCGCAAAATAAAACAGCGGCGATACCCCAATAAATAGCTACTGGTTCAAATATACCGGGTAGTAATTGACCTGGTAATAATTGTTTAATAACTTCAGCGGACGGATACCCCTGGGCTACATAATGGGCGACAGTATCTTTAAATAAGAAAATATTGTCTGCCAGAAATGCAATCCCAATTAGAAATACCAGGATAGCAGCGGTATAGATTATTTTTGTACTGGTAAGCAATTTGTTATTTTCCGGTTTCATAGATTATATTTCCCCTTCCGCCAATAAATGGCTATAATTTTTATCTATAAAAGATTCTATCACTAATCATGGGGAATAATACTTAAATTTAACTGAAAAGAAGAAAAAATAATTCAGACTTGCATAAAATTAAAAACAATGCTTATGGCAGATTATAATAATAATGGTTATATATGTAATGATATATTTGACAATTCGTTAATTCCATATATAAAATGTATAATGAGCAGTTTGTTACCGGCAACGGGACTTTGAGTCATACATAAAGGAGAGTTTAGCGTGAAAAATAATACGGCATAAACTAAAAAAAGGTACACTTAAATAAGGACTACTGTCCGCTGAAAAATTTTAAAAAGAAGTTATAGTCAT
>LDZT01010239.1_pt1 | contig 12274 bp, 12 predicted proteins | sample 615521 | NCBI WGS metagenome assembly LDZT01 (sample SAMN03408292, study PRJNA278302) | terrestrial metagenome | isolation source: oil reservoir sample SB1 | place: USA: Alaska, North Slope, Schrader Bluff formation | collected 2011-09
TTTGCTCCATCAAGAGCAGCTGCTAGACAGGCTGTAGTACATGGACATGTACTAGTTAATGGAAAGAAATTAAGCATTCCTTCCTATGAGCTTTCTGTAGATGACTCAGTTGAACTTAAGATGGCAAAACTAGCTCCTTCAGAGAAGCTGTTCCCAGTCCCTGAATGGATAGAGACTAAAGGTACTCAGGCTAGAGTTGCAAGATTACCAGATAGAGATGAGATAGATGAGGGAATTAAAGAGAACCTAATTATTGAGTTCTATTCTAGATAAATTTTTTTAAATCAAATATGGAAGATTTTAAAGATATAAAGGTAATAATAAAGGACGAAGAAGAGAATTATGGATTGTTTGAGATATCTCCCTTACCAAGAGGATATGGTCATACACTGGGAAATGCATTAAGAAGGATTCTCTACTCTAGTTTGCCTGGAGCAGGTGTAACACAGGTTAAGGTTAAAGGTGCTAAGCATGAGTATTCAACCTTAGATGGTGTTAAAGAGGATGTCTTAAACATTATTCTTAACCTTAAGCAGGTTAAGTTTGTTGTTAATACTGATGAACCACAAACATGTAAGATTAAAGTATCTGGCAAGAAGAAAGTTACATCAGAGGACATAGAAAGAGATGCAGATGTTGAAATAACTTCTGAAGAGATAGAGATTGCAACTATCACAGATGATAGTGGAGAGTTAGATATGGAATTTACAGTAGAAAGAGGAGTTGGATACAGAGATGTTAAAGATATAGATAGACCAGAAGCTGGAGTTATCCCTGTTGATTGTGACTTCTCACCAATAGAGAGAGTAAGTCTCTCTGTAGAACAGGCTAGAAAAGGTCAAAAGACTGACTTAGATGCTGTAGTTATTGGAGTATTAACTGACGGTACTATACAACCACAAGAGGCTTTACTTCAATCAGCCAAAACTATGCAAGAGTTTGCTGGACGAGTAATGATCTCAATGGGTATGGCACAAAAAGAGGTTGAAGAACTAGCAGAAGCTGCAACTGAAATAGAGGTTGAAGAGGAAGAAGTTGAGGAAGAGAATGAGGTTCATGGATGGAAGATAGAAGATTTACCAATCTCTAAGAGATCTAAGACTGGATTGCTATCTGGTGGATACAAGACAGTTGGTGACCTAAGAGATGCTACCAAGTCTGATTTACTAAACTTACAAGGATTTGGTAATAAGTCTCTAAACGAAGTTGTAGAGCTTTTAAGTGAGTATGGAGTTGAAATTAAATCTGAAGAATAAAACATGTATAAAAGAATTAAGATTAAAAAATTAGGTAGAAAGAAGACACATAGAGAATCATTGATTCAGAATCAATTGAGAACCCTATTTACTCATGGGATAATAACGACTACAACTAGAAAAGCTAAAGCTACTAAAGCTGCTGCACAATCTTTACTATCTAAGATTGATAAAAAAGAGATATCAGTTTCTGATAGAAGAGAATTAAAGAAATATCTAGGTAAGAAAGATTTAATGGAAAAAGCAATTAAATATGCACAAAATGAAGACCATGGAGTCAGAATCGTAAAGGTTGGATTTAGATCTGGTGATAATGCTGAACTCTCAAGGGTAGAATTAATTGGATTTGAAGGTAAGAGAAAGAGAAAAGTTGCTAAGAAAGAAAAGGATGAGAAAGAGACTTCTGTAAAAGAGTCAAAGAAGGGAAGAATACCTAACAAGGATATTGAAGATAGAGAGCCGAAGAAAGTTGCGAGTGGTAAGCAGAGTAAGGCTAAAAGAAAATCATCTGAGAGGGTTAGAACTAGAGCAGGATTATAATTTTTACATTTTAGAATATGGAATATAAAACAAAGTGGACAAAAAAAGAAGATATAGAAAGAAAGTGGTATGTAGTAGATGTTAAGGACCAGATTCTTGGTCGAGCAGCTACACAGATAGCCTCTTTGTTAATTGGTAAAAATAAACCTGAGATAGTACCTAATGTTGATTGTGGAGATTTCGTTATTGTCATAAACAGTAATGAGATAAAGTTAACCAGAGGTAAAGAGAAGAAGAAGATGTATAGAAGACATAGTGGTTACCCAGGTGCACTAAAGGAGATTAGGTTTGATGAGCAGTTAAAGAAAGATTCTACTAAGATTATCGATCTTGCAGTTAAGAATATGTTACCTAAGAATAAGCTTAGAGATGGTAGAATGAGTAGACTTTTTGTATATAAGGGTTCAGAGCATAAGCATGAGGCTCAGAAACCTCAAGAGTATAAATTATAATCAGAATATAAGTGGCTAAGAAAAAATATATTGAAGGAATAGGAAGAAGAAAAACATCTACATGTAGAGTTAGAATCTATAAGGGTGATGAGGCTTCTACTGTTAATGGTATGCCCATAGAGGAATATTTTCATGGTGTTCCTAATGCTCAGAGAAAGATTATGAAGCCATTGGATACTGTAGAACTTAGAGGTAAGTATTACTTCACTGCTAAGGTTAGTGGTGGTGGTACTACTGGTCAGATTGATTCTGTACAGTTAGGTTTAGCTAGAGCTTTGTATGAGATGGATGAAGATTTAAAACCAGCATTAAGACAGGCTGATTTAGTAACTAGAGATCCTAGGGCTGTTGAGAGAAAGAAATATAACAGGCATAAGGCAAGAAAAGGGCATCAGTTCTCAAAAAGATAATATCTCCCAATAAGTTAGAAGAGTTAGGTTTAGAGAAATAAGAAAAATATTATTATTTCTTACTCTTTGTTTTCTCTTTGTTTTTAATTCTTAGTTCTCTAATCTTCTTTGAATCGAGAACTGCTTTGCACTTAGACATAAGCAAATCTAAGATATAATTAATATAAGACATTTAATTATATTTATAGCAGTAAATATTGTCAATAGAAGAAGTTTCTTAATGAAATAGAATCAGAATAGTGATATCCAGTAACATTCAATCAATAGTTCTTTTGGAAAGGAGCATAAAATGGCCACCCTAGTATATCCAAGTTATCAAAGAAGTTTTCATCTAAAGGATGAATTGTTCTTAGATTATAAGTTGGGGAATCATTCAACTTTTTTGTAATGAACACCTGATTTAAGTGTGTATGTGTTTCGCTACATAGAAAAGGGTGTTCTTTTTCATTGAAATATATCTTAGTAAACTATATAATCTTATTATTTCAGTGAAACTTCAACGTTATATGATTACTTCAGAAGATAATACAAATTCAAACTCTATCGAGAAATTACCCTCAAAGAAATTTGAGAGAAAAATAGAGGATTTTGTGTGTGAGAACTGTGGTACTGAAGTAGAGGGGAATGGTTATACGGACCATTGTCCAAACTGTTTGTATTCAAAACATGTCGATGTAAATCCAGGTGATAGAGCAGCAGATTGTGGAGGTCTTATGATACCAAAAGCTGTTGAGGTTAAGTCAGATGGATATAAAATATATTACAATTGTGAAAAATGTGGCTATAAACACCGAGTTAAGAGTTCCCCAGATGATAATTTTGAACTAATTTTATCTTTGTCAAGAAACCCAATCCCAGAATATTAAGTATATTTAACTTTATGGAAATTCTGAATGCAAGAAAGTGAATTAAAACATTTTTCCATACCCCACTTACTCCATATTGAAATGACATATTCTTGTAATGCCAAGTGTTTCTTTTGTTACAATCCGTCGCGAAATAGTCCAATTAATTACGAACAAATATTAAAGCTAGTTAAGTCTGTTGCCAAATCAAAAGTTCCACATGTCTATTTAATAGGAGGAGAACCTTCTTTACTTGATGTTGATCAGCTTAACAATTATATTAATATTTTGTCTCCGAACTCTTCGCTTACTATAGTTACTAACGGATTAAAGTATATGGATGGGTTATCCTCTGATTTAGCTTGTCTAGGTGTAGCTATACATGGAGATGCTCAAACACAAGAGTGGTTATCTGGTATTAAGGGTGGGTATTATAGGACCGTAGAAAACGTGAAGAAATATGTTAAGGATGGTTTTGATGTAAGGTGTATCCCAGTACTTACTTCCAAAAATTATGATCAAATGTATGAAATAATAAAACTAGCAAAAGGTCTTGGTATGGAAAGTGTTTTCGTTGACAAATTTGAAATTGGTGGGATGGGACTAGATATGGCTGCTCAGCTTAAACCATCCCTGGAACAATTTAAGATTTCTCTTGACCAGATGATAAAGGCTAGGGATGATTTTAATATTCCAGTAGGATTTGGTACTGCCATACCTTATTGTTTAGATGAGAGATTGATAAAGGAGAATATGTTTGCTAATTGTGGGGTTGGAGTGACTTTCGCTGCAGTAAACCCAAATGGAGACTTTAGGATATGTAATCAAAGTGAAATCGTCTATGGGAATATATTGAAGGAATCTGTTGAAGAGATCTGGAATAAAAAGGATATTAAACAATTTCGAGATCTTAACTGGGCTGAGGAACCATGTAAAGATTGTGCATTACTTACAGAATGTACTGGAGGATGTAAAGTAGATTTGTCATGTTCCTCAACTTACTGTATAGATTATCACATTAGAGAAAATAGGGATGATCTTCTAAGCGTGGATAGGGTTGAGGAGCTTTGGGAAGAGCATGAGAAAGAATATCAGAATAAGGTAGATGATATAGAAATTCCACAAGGATATAGAGAGTTTTTTGTTGATAGATTTACAAAATTAAATAATTATCACAATGAGAAGTATATTGTGACCAGATATCAGACAGTAGTGGTTGATAATAAGGTTTATAAAATTATGGAAGAAATTATGAATGGTCTTCAGAAAGAAGAGGCTATATTAGAGAAATTCGGTAACGATTTTGAAACTAAGGAATTAAGAAGACTCTTATCTCAGTTAGAGAGAATAGAAGCTATACGTTCAAAGCAAATAAGATCTATTGATTGGGAGATTACTCGAGATTGTAATTTAGAATGTAAACATTGTATAACTTCCTCACCTATCAAAGTTAAATATAGAGGGTTAGGTGAAATTATAAGAGTAATTAACGAACTATGTGACTTTGGTTTAGAAGAAGTTTCCTTAACTGGTGGAGAACCATTGAAGTATCCTCATATTGATGAGTTGATGGAATATTTAAAATATAAAAAACTTTCGATAAGACTTCTTACTAATGGGACACTTTTGACAGAAAAAAACACAGATTTTATTAAGCAGGATATTTCTGAAGTTGGAGTTAGTCTAGATGGAACAACCGAAGATACGAATGATTACATTCGTGGTGAAGGGTCTTTTGTCCATGCTATGCGAGGGATAGAGTTATTGAAGAAGAATAAGATTCCTTTTTCCTTGTATTTTACTATGCATAATAAAAATCATGATATAGAAGAAATGATAGAATTCTCCAGAGAAATAGGAGCAGAATATTGTAAAATTAATGAGATAACAAAAAGAGGTAGAGCTCTTGAAAACACCGATTTATTTTCTAACGTAAAGTATAATATTCCAGAGCAGAAAAAGCTCTCAGAAAGTTGTGATCTAGACAAATCACATCTATTTGTTAACTCTATTGGTGATTGTTTTCCTTGCGTTGAGTTATCACAAACTGGAAAACCTCCTTTAGGAAATGTTTTTAAAAATGATTTGTTAAAGATAAGTGAACGTCTGAAATCTTTTGTTAATGAAAATATGGGTAATAAATGTCCATATACAATATATTGTTCAGATCAATATGCTACTATATGCACAAACAATAAATTCAAATGTAATACGAATGAATAAAGATGAGCTTGATTATCTAAGGTCTGTTTATCAAAATAATTTTGAAATAGGCTCAGGTGATAAGAAAATTGACGAAGAAACTTATGAAGTAGATAAAGCTTACGATGCGTCTGGTATAATATTCCTCTCAGAATGGTTTTTTGATGAAAAAGTCCATGAATATACAGGTATTGAAGAAGATTTCTTTAGTTTCCCTTTTGAGACTCCTACGCAATACTATTTCCCAGATTCTTATCAACAATTAAATAAAGACATTGAAAGTTTTCATAAGGAATCTGAGGATTACCATGAAGAAGGCGAAGAGATTTTTATTACAGAGGGTTCAACACCTATGATTGCATCTTTAGTTATTTTTGCAAAATCTTTAGGTTTCGATAGAATATACTCTGTTTCTCCTTTATATTTTAATATATTCAAGGTCGCTGAGCTTGTAGATATACCAATCTCTCCTGTTAATTCAACCTTAACACATGATAATTCTGAAATAAATCTTCCAGAAAAAAAAGTCTTTTTAATAATTACGGACCCAATATGGTCTATAGGTAGACATCAAAGTAAAGAAGTGTACGAAAAACTCGCTGAATGGCAGAGAAGGACAGAATCATTGATATTTGTTGACGGTTCTTTCTCTTATACTGACTGGTATTCTAAAGAGAAAAGGGAGCCCGAGAGAGTATTAGATCCTAGTTTAACTTTTAGATTAATATGTCCGACTAAAGCTCTTGGTCTAAATGGTTTAAGATTCTCCTATTTACTATGTCCTGAAAAATTTAAGAAGGAACTTTCAAGAATAACTTGTTCAACAATAGGTTCTAGTAGTTATTTTAGTCATAAATCTCGTCCAGCAATGTTTGCTAAAATGATTGAGAATGAAATAAATCCCATAGGAGCTTTTTCAAGAGACAGATTTTTACAGCTGAAGGAATTGTTTGATAGAAATAATATAGATTACATTGACCCTACTTGTGGATTTTTTATGTTCGCTGAACTTGAGGACTTTTTTAAGAGGAAAGGGGTTTTAGATAAGTATATGTGGATTCCAAATAAAGGGTTAGATATCTTTGACAAAAAGTTCTCTGGTTATGCAAAACTTAATTTAATAATGAGAGAGAAAAGTTTTCTACAGCTTAAGGAAGATTTATCTGAATGAATCAATTAAAAAAAGCTTCAACAACTTTAAGAAAAATATTCAAAGGTATTGATATCTATTGCAAAAGTTGTGACTTATGTTGTTTTACATATGGTTGGATACTACCTTCTGAAACATATAAATATAATTATGAGAATCTTGTAGAAATTAATCAAAAAGTGAAATGCTTTGATTCTTTTCGAAAAAATAATAATGGTGATAGAATTTTAGAGGAAATTCCTAGATGCAAATTTTATAAGAATAATAGATGTTCGATACAAGATATAAAACCTTTTGATTGTCTTCTTTATCCAATAAAAATTCTTTATATGCCCAATAATAAAAAGTTCAAAATTGTGTTAAGTTTAGATTGCCCATTTATAAAGTATTTATCAAACGCCAAGATGTTGCAATTAGAGAATAAAATTATTGATTTTTTTACCGATTTAGACACAGACGTACTAGCAGAATATTTATTTCTAGTCAAAGAATGGGATAGAATTACTAAACCTAAAGACTTTCCATATAAAGTTTTGCTATATTTAGATGAGGAGAATTATGTATGATAATCCCCTCTCTTTTTTTATTCCAACATATGCTATACAATTACTTATTAAATTAACTAATAATTTCCATGGCTTTATCTGATAAGAAAAAGAAGATTATTATAATATCTTCTGTTGTTGGATTTGTTTTAGTTGGATTAGTAGGTATATACCTACGATTCTATTCTTCTAGGAGTTATTTAACTAAATCCGTTGAGGACTTAGATTACAGTATTGGTACATCTCCTACATATGAGCAGTCATACGGTTACCCTGAAGAGGCGACCGGAAGAGGTATGGAGTTAGATTCACTTAACTATGATGAGGCTAATATGGAGAGTAAGATTAGAAAGAGTGGGAGTATAAACTTAACAGTAGAAAGTTTAGAGGAAGCTAACGATGAGGTTTTGGATATTTTGGATAACTACAACGGTTCTGTTGTTAGTAGCAATGAGAGTGGGGTTGGTAACAACAAGTCTATTTCTATTACCCTTAAAGTACCTGTGAAGTATTTTGAGAACTTATTTGAAGAAGTAAAGGATATAGAGGGTAAGGTTGATTATGCTTCCTACTATACTGATGATGTGACTCAAGAGTATACTGATTTGCAATCTAGATTGAAGAATTTAAAGGCTACTGAGACTCAGTTAGTTAAGATACTTGAAACTGCAGATACAGTAGAGGACACATTAGCAGTGTTTAACCAACTTTCTAGTACTAGATCTCAGATAGAGGTTTTAGAGGGTCAGATTAAGTATTTAGATAATCAGGTTGATTATTCGTATCTTACTGTTAATCTTTCACTTAGTGATGTTGGTAAAGAGGTTAAGGATGAGAAGTGGGAGCCTTTTGGTGTTGTTAAGAGTGCATTTTCAGCTTTAGTAGACTTTAGTATTGGTATAGTTGATTTGTTAATCTGGGTGATTGTATTCTCTCCAGTTATACTTATACCTTTAGCTATAGTACTTCTTATTATTAAGAAGAGGAAAAAGGGTAAGAAATAGTGGTATAATACGTTGCGCAAGTATTCTAGATGGTTGCGCCTAGATAATAGGTGTGGAAAGTCCGGACTCCGTAAGTGGAACCAACGAGAGTTGGATGGGAGTAATCTCATGGAGAAAAGGGCAACAGAAAGATATACCGCCTAGCGTAGCCTGCCCGCTTGTTAGGTAAGGGTGAAATGGTAGTGTAAGAGACTACTGGGTACTGTAGTAATACAGTATCGCGTGGTAACCCCTTCCTGGAGCAAGGTTTGACCGCATAGACAGATAACCATCGTTATACAGAATCCGGCTTATTGAATACTTGCGCTTTTCGGTTTTTATGTCTTTTACTATTTACTATTATGTCATATGCAGGAACTCCTAATAATGGAGAACAATTAGAAAGTAATGAGGGAGTTCTTTACTATTTAGCTAAGAAGTATGAAGAGGGTATTGTTACAGACAACAATATGTCTGAAATAAATTGGTCTACTGGTTTAGAGCAGGCTATAGCTTTTCAGTATGAGTTAAACCCCAATATCGATGAAGATCTGGATAATATTTTTGAAATTAAACATAATGTGTTTAACAAAGTGTTCAATTTCGATTATCAGGGTTATGCTACTGAGGGTGATACAGATTTCCATTATTCAGCTATTAAATTAGGAATATATGAGAAAGGTGATGAGATTGTTCATCAAGAGTTTGTTGATGATTACTATGGAGATGAGTGGTACAATAAGTGGATAGATAGATTAGCTAAGGCTGTTATTGCTGGTATATTAACTGAGGATAATGCTTCATATTTAGGCCTAACTGGTTTAGATCAGGTTATTATTTTAGGTTCTCATTTAGAGCCTTTTAAGTTTGATAAGGATATGACTATTGTTAGAATTATTAAGCATAATGTAAAAGAAAAGATGAAATTTTATCAAAGGGGTAATAGGTTGAATGGGGGGAATGAAAATGTGTTTGATTTAAGGGCATTATGGGCAAAAGAATAGATATTAAATTAACTTATAAAAGCTTATCCCTAAACCCATTAATAAACTCATCTGCTTCCATCTCAGTCTTTCCTTCAATCTGAAGTTTGTTAACCTTTATACATATATCTCTATCTTTAGTAGCAAAAAGTAATTCATCATTATTAACAAACAACTCTCCATCTTCTCTATCATTTTGTAACTTTACCAAATCTACATCAAACAATTTGACTCTCTTACCATTCCACTCTGTCCAAGCAATTGGCCAAGGAATAAATGCTCTAACCATTCTTTCAATATATTCTGGCTCCATTTTATCCCAAACAATCTCTGCATTCTCTTTAGAAATATCTTTCTGCCAACAGTAAGTAGCCTTACTATCATCCTGAGGAGTGGGATCAATCTCTCCATGTACCCATTCTTCCAAAACATCGCCAATAATTTCAGCACTCTTCTTAACTAACCTCTTTCTTAAAGAGAGATTTGTGTCATTAGACAAAATAGGCTCTTTGTAAATCTTTAATATATCTCCCTCATCTAAACCCTTGGACATAAGCATGATGGAAATACCTGTTTCATCCTCTCCCTCTAGTATAGCCTTCTGTATAGGTACAGCACCCCTATATTTAGGTAGTATAGAGAAGTGCACATTAATTGCTTTGTATCTTGGATACTCTATAAAAAATTCAGGAACTATCTCCCCAAAAGCTTTACAAACAATTAGCTCAGGATTAAATTTAGCCAAAGCCTCTTGATACTTCTTCTCTTTCTTCTCTGTATGAAACACCCTTATCCTATTACTCAAAGCATAGCTTTTAACCTTAGAAGGTGTCATAACCTGTCTTCTGCCAACAGGCTTATCAACTGTAGTAATAACAGCAACGATATCAAACCTCATATCCTCATCTAGAGCTCTAAGAGTTTCAACAGACTCCCAGCTACTTCCCAGAAAAAGAGTACGTATTGGTTCCTTTATTAAATCTCTCATACCTGATTTTACTCAAAATTCAAAGAAAATGCCATATTGATGATATAATTGGTGGTTATGAAAGCAGATATATTTAAATATAAACTACCTAAGGATAGGATAGCTAAGTACCCTCCTAAAGTTAGAGGAACAAGCAAGCTGTTAGTTTTTAATAGAGAAACAGGAGATATAGAGCATAGGAAATATTTTAATCTAGTTGAATATATTAAACCTGGAGATATCGTGGTATTAAATGAAACTCAGGTATTAGATGCTCGTACATACTTCATGACTCCTAGTGGTAAAGAGGTGGAAGTTCTGTTCTTAAATCGAGATGGAGAGAATTGGTTCTGTTTAATTGGAGGAGGTAGATATGTTAAGGAATCTGATATTTTACAAGCAAAAGAAGATGAAGAGATAAAAATTAAAGTAATATCTCGAAAAGATAAAGGATTTTTAATAGAGCTTCTAGACAACATTACTCCTAACGATATATTTACTAAGATTGGTCACACACCCATACCTCCATATATGAATCGGAAAGAGGAGGATAAAGACAGAGAGAGATACAACACTGTATTTAGTAAATTACCTGGCTCTTCAGCAGCTCCTACAGCAAGTCTTAACCTAACCGAGAAGATTATCAATCAACTAAAGGATAAAGGTGTTAAAGTTGTAAAGATTAATTTGGAAATTGGCTGGGGTACATTTGCACCGATTCAAGAAGAAGATATTGAGGACCATAATATTCATGAAGAGTATATAGATATTTCGAAAGAAGTTGCAGATGAGATAAACAAAACTAAAGCTCAAGGAGGAGACGTTTGGGCATTTGGCACAACAGTAGTTAGAGCTCTAGAAACAGCTACAAACGATGGGGTCAGACCCCACTCTGGGAAAACCGATTTGTATATCTACCCAGGTTATAAGTTTAAAGTAGTAGATCATCTAATTACCAATTTTCATTTCCCAGATTCTACATTAATCCTTTTGGTAAGTGCATTTGCTGGAATTGATGAAATAAAGAAATTGTATAATATTGCATTAGATAATGATTACAAATTCCTAAGTTATGGAGATAGCATGCTAATCATATGACAGATATTAAAAAATTAACAAAAGAAAAGCTTTTCCTACCAGATGCCACAAGAGGAGCAGTAAGATTTCTAACTACAAAACAGCTAAAAGAAACAGGAACGAAAGGATTGGTGACTAACACATTACATCTTCTAATTAACTATGGTGCAGATCACATCAAAGAACTCGGAGGTATTAAGAAATTAATGAATTGGGAGGGCATGGTACTTACAGACTCTGGAGGCTTTCAAGTATTTTCATTAATTCACTCAGGGAAATGGAAAGGTAAGATTCATAAGGATGGAGCTATATTTAAATCTCCTAGAGATGGAACAGAATACGAACTTACACCAGAAAGCTCAATAGATATTCAGATGAAAATAAATAGTGATGTGTTAGTCTGTTTAGATGATTGTAGGAAGACAGACTTAACAAGAGAGGAAGCTGAGAAGTCTGTAGAGCGAACTATTGCGTGGGCAAAACGATGTAAAAAGCATTTTAACAATGAATATGGAGGCACAGAAGAAACAGGTAAACTATTAACATGTGTAGTCCAAGGCGCTAACTATATTGACCTAAGAAAGGAATGTGCCCAGGCCCTAGTTGATATCGGTTTTGATGGATATAACTTTGGCGGATTTGTAGTAAACGAAGAGGGGCAATTGGTATTAGATGAAATGAAGGCCGTAATTGACAATACTCCTGAAGACAAAATTAAATATGCAATGGGAGTAGGTAAGCCTCAAGACATTAGAGAAGCGTCAAAGATAGGGTATGACTGGTTTGATACAGTACTCATAACCAGAAATGCAAGACACGGAACACTATATAGCTCTGATATGCCTAATGAAATATTGAGAATTA
>LDZT01009987.1_pt1 | contig 12273 bp, 8 predicted proteins | sample 615521 | NCBI WGS metagenome assembly LDZT01 (sample SAMN03408292, study PRJNA278302) | terrestrial metagenome | isolation source: oil reservoir sample SB1 | place: USA: Alaska, North Slope, Schrader Bluff formation | collected 2011-09
CAAGAGTAGTATTCCCAAAGCGGCAATTATTATTAAATATCGACGGGTTTTTTCTCTATAGGAATTAATGCCAACCCAGGCAGATAACAAAACTAGACTGCTGCCTAAATCTGGTTGTAGAAAAACTAGAAAGAAAAATGGCACAATGGCCAATAAGCTAACAAGAACGTTGGTTTGATTACTTAAAAAAATAACTATTAGAGGTTTGACAAGCTCTGATGGCTGGAGAGAAAGGGGGCCGATTTCAATCCATCGAGAAGATCCCCGAATAATAGCTCCCAAAAGCAAGGGTAAAGCTAAAAAGAACAAAGAGAATATGGCGATGGGCCAATCAAGCTTTTTAAGCGTTCGATAGGGAAAAATAGCCAAAAAGAAAAAGAATATCCAGCCAACTAAAACGTTGATGATTTGGTCAACGAAAACATCTTTGTCAATTGCTGACAGGGTTAATAATCCTAAAATAGTTAAGAAGAGAGCAATTGCCAAAATAAGCCAATTAAAACGCCGTCTTTTTTTATTCATTGAAAACCCTTAATTGTTGCCGGAAACTATTTGACGATACTGGGCTTGGATCCTTTAATGATTTTGTTGACTTGGGTTTTTTGCTTAATTTCTTTTTCAAATTGTTTAGGCCAATCGGGCAGGGTAACAGAAACTTTTTGATTTGGTTCAAGTTGAGCCTTTTTCCTTAGTTGTTGGATTTTTCTGATTATTTCTCTCGCTTGCCCCTCAGCTTCTAATTGAGGGGTAATTTTGGTATCAAGCAAGACATCAAGTTTATCTCCTTTTTGCCAAACAACATCTTTAACATTGATTTCTTCTTTTAGGAGATTAATAAGCTCTTGGGGCAATTTCTCCTCTGAAGAAGAAACAGTAATTTTGGCCAACGGCTGTCTTAATTTAATTTGAGCATCTTTTCGGGTAGCATGAGCTAGGCTGGCAATATCTCGAACCAGATTCATATTTGCTTCTAGTTTTTGATTAATTTTTTCTTTTTTTGCTTTGGGCCAATCGGTTAAGTGAACTGATTCCCGGCCGGTTAAATTGTGGTAAATTTCTTCGGCTAAAAAAGGAGTGAAGGGGGCAATAATTTTTACTAGAGTTACCAAAACCAGATAGACGGTCTTAAGAGCATTTTCTTGATCTTTTTTCTGAGGATTTCGGGGATTCATCCTATTTCTGGAACGGCGGATATACCAGGTTGATAATTCTTCAACAAAGTCTTGAATTCTTAAAGCGGCGGCAGTGGCGTTATAATTGTCAAGGTCATTAGTGGTTTTAGCAATTAATTTGTTTAATCGAGAGATAATCCAGGCGTCAAGAGGATGAGAACTAGAGCCGGCTTCAGTAAAGTCAATATTCGGACTCATATTGGCATAAGTAACAAAAAAGCGATAAATATTCCAAAGCAGAATGTGGAATTGCCGGCGAACTTGATCGGCATTTTTATAGCCAAAATTGACATTAATTTCTGGGTTGTGGGTCATATAAAGCCAGCGGATAACATCGGCGCCCATTTTTTCTACTGCCTCATCAAACCAGATGGCGTTACCTTTGCTTTTATGCATTTCTTCCCCTTTTTCATCTCGGACAAGGGCATGGCCCAAAATAGTCTTGAAGGGTTGGCTGTTTTCTAATTGAGTGGCCATGGCGATCATGGAATAAAACCAATTTCTGAATTGGCCCGGAAAGCATTCGGTAATAAAATCAGCCGGATACCACTTGTGCCAATATTTTTTATCGTCCAAATAGCTTATTTTTTTTGTTTTGGGATCAATTAGGGTGGAAAAAGGAATAATTCCAGCATCAAGCCAGGGGTTGCCGACATCAGGAATACGACTCATTTCTTGACCGCATTCGGGGCAGGTAATTTTAACTTTGTCAATCCAGGGACGGTGAGGGGTATGACCGGCGAAATCTTGCCAGCCGGAACTGGCCCGTTTTTTTAGTTCTCCTTTACTGCCAATTATTTCAAAATGGCCGCAAGAACACTGCCAAATAGGTAGAGCCAAGCCCCAGTATCGTTTTTTAGAAATTAACCAGTCATGCATATTGTTTAACCAATCAATCTCTCTGGCTAAGCCAAACTCAGGAATCCAATTAATGGTTTTGGCAACTCTAATCATTTGTTTTCTTAGGGTTTTGCCATCGGAGGACCGGGGTTTATCCATGGCGATATACCACTCTTTGACTAGGCGCCAAATCAACTCTTCTTTACAGCGCCAACAAGTAGGATAGCTGTGGGTATAATTTTGGGTTTTAAAAAAATAGCGACCATTTTCATTATTTTTTAAGGCATTAATTACTAATTCGGGGTTTTCTTTGGCGCTTTTACCAGTTAGATTGCCATAGCCAGATAAATATTTGCCGGTTTCTCCGACAACAGGAAAAATAATTTCTTCCCAGCCCAAATCTTTTTTAACTAAGTTATGATCTTCAGTGCCAGCACCGGGAACGATATGAACTAAACCGGTCCCCTCCTCTTCGTTAACTAAATTTTTGTCTAAAACAACTTGATGAAAATGTTTGCTTTTGGCCGTCTCCTTTATAATTGGTAAACTGTCAAAAGGGCCCTGATAATGAGTAATTTTTTCTTCTTTAATTAATTTTTCTCCTGTTGTTTTTTTTATAATTTTAGTCCTTTCTCCTAAGACTTTTTTCACTAAGCTTTTGGCTAGCCAGTACTTGTTTCCTTCAAATTCGACTAAGGCATAGGTTATCTCAGGATGAATAGCGACCAAGGTATTAGCCGGTATCGTCCAGGGAGTAGTTGTCCAAACTAGAAGAAATTCATTTTCGGCCACGCGGCTATCCCTAACAATAGGGAAACGCATAAAAACGGACTGATGGGTTATTTGCTGATAACCTTCACTATCTATTTCATGTTGGGAAATAGCTGTTCCACAACGAGGGCACCAAGGCACGGCGTCTTGACCTTGATAAATAAGGCCATTCTCAAAACAATTTTTTAAAAAATACCAGATAGTATAATTATTTTCCTCACTCATAGTGTAGTAGGAGTTATCCCAATTCATGAAGTAGCCAAGGCGCTTGGACTGCTCGGTTTGGATGGCGGAATATTTTTTTACTCGAGCCCGACAGTCATTAACAAAATTAGCCAAGCCGTATTTTTCAATATCTTTCTTGGAGGTAAAACCCTTTTCTTTTTCAACTTCTACTTCAATCCACAAGCCCTGGCAATCAAAGCCGTTTTGAAAACGCTGCTTAAAGCCCTGCATGTTTTTGTAGCGTTGGAAAAGATCTTTATAGGTTCGCCCCCAGGCATGATGAACCCCCATGGGATTGTTGGCGGTAATTGGGCCGTCAAAGAAAGAAAATCGCTTTTTGGCCAAGTCGTTTTTTTGAAGATAGCGACTGACAATATCATTTTCTTGCCAATATTTAAGCCATTTGTGTTCGTTTTCAATAAAGTTAGCTTTGGGGGAAACAGGTTTTAGGGGTGGTTTATTTTTTCGGCTCATTTAGGCTCATATGATACTAAAAATTTAAGCCTTGAGCAAGGATAGGTTTGGGCCTTATTTGTTTTTAATCTATTTTTTCAAAAATTGAGATTATTTTGTTCTAGTACGGAAAGAGGGGCGCGAAGATAATTGGTTGTTTTGAAATGATTTTTGAAAAATCAGCCAAAAGTCAACTTTTCTCTTTGCGCCCCAAAACACCTAAGGGTAAAGGCAGGTTATTAATCGCTGAAATTTTTCTTCAGCCTCTGGAGCGTTGCACCTAAGCCAACAGATAAGATCTTCTTTTCTTCCTTCCTTTGTTAAGGATCCTTTGCCTTCGAAAACCGAGACCTCCTCTGCCTTCTGGTCGGCAACCCTAAAGAGCCGTACCCGAAACTTGTCAGGAAATTCTGTCACCACGAACTTGAACTCTCCTACGACAACGGTTGGCACCTTGATCCCCCCTTTCTTAGGTGATCAAAAAAAACAAAAAAACCATCAGTTGCCAATAACTGGGTTTTTATAGGTAAATTTTACCAAAAATTGGGGAATAATCAATATCATAGGTTTTTATTTGGGAAAAATCTCTTTTTCTTTGTGATACAATCCATTTTAAGATGAGTGGAAATTTTCAAGAATTAGTTAAGCGCGGTTTTATTGCTCAGGTTACTAATACCCAAGCCGACAAGGCAATTAATAACGAAAAATTAGTTTTTTATTTGGGTCTTGACCCTACTGCCGATAGCCTTCATATTGGCCATATTCTGCCCCTTATGTTGGCGGCTCATTTGCAAAAAATGGGTCATCGACCGATTATTTTACTTGGCGGATCTACGGGCCTAATTGGTGATCCGAGCGAAAAAGCTAAAGAGCGTCCCCTTCTCTCCAAAGATCAGGTCGAAAAAAATGTCTTAGCGATCAAAAAACAAGTAGGAAAATTATTAGATTTTAGTGGTAAAAACAAGGCTCAAATTATTAATAATGCAGATTGGTTATCTAGCTATAGGTTGATTGATTTTTTACGTGATGTCGGCAAACATTTTACTATCAATGAAATGCTGGGTCGAGAATCGATTAAAAAAAGACTAACTGATCGTAAACAGGGCATTTCTTTTACCGAATTTTCTTACATGATGCTTCAGGCAGCTGATTACCTGGAGTTATACCAAAAATATAATTGTCAGTTGCAGATTGGTGGTACCGATCAATGGGGCAATATTATCGCTGGAGTTGATTTAATTAAGAAGAAACTAAATAAAACCGCCCATGGCTTGGTAGTTCCTCTTTTAACCCGGTCTGATGGTAAAAAATTTGGGAAAACCGAGGAGGGGGCAATTTGGCTGGATCCTGATAAAACTTCTCCCTATAAAATGTATCAATATTGGCTTAATGCCGCCGATGAGGAAGCAATTGCTTTTCTAAAGTTATTTACCTTTTTGTCTTTGGAAGAAATTGAAGAAATTGCTCGGCAGGCAAAGAAGAACCCAACCAAGCGGTTAGCCCAGAAAAGATTGGCCTGCGAATTTGTTGAAATGATTCACGGTAGTCAGGAGTTGTCGGCAGTAGTCGGCGCCTGTCAATTTCTCTTTGGCGAGGAAAAGAATAACATTTCTCAAAAAGAAATGGATTGCCTTTGTTCGGCCGTTCCCCAAAAAGAAATAGCCAAAGGGGCCCTGAAAGGGGGTCTTTTAATTGAGGAAGCCATAGTTTTATCGGGCTTGGCAGATTCTAAAAAAGAAGCCAGGCGTTTGCTTAACCAAGGAGGTATTTATTTAAATAATCGTCGTTGTCAAATTGATGACAATTTAACAAAAGAGGATTTTATTTCCGATAAAGCAGCTTTACTTCGGGCGGGTAAAAAACGCTACTCGCTCTTAATTCTTAAATAATTTTTAAATAATCCTTTACTAGCTAGCCCTCCAATTATTCCCCTCTTATAATCACCTTGGCTTATATTAGAAGGTTGCCCTTCTTGTTTTTTATTAAGTTAATTAAAAAGCCTTTTAATAGATTCCCACGGACAAAGCCCGTGGTGCTTTTTCTCTTGTTCTGTCCTCTTGTCCATGGTCACTCGCCCATGATCAAGTGAACTATCAATATTGGCAGTATTGGCTTCGGTTTCATCCACGGCCATGGGTCGGTGGTTTTTTGCCAATCTTGAAATAAATACGGTAACGTATTTATTAACCGAAATAGGGGTAAAAAATGATTTAGGTGTTGGCCTATCGTAAAATACGGTACCGTATTTATCAACCTAGACGAGGGTGTTTTTTTTGAGTTTTTTTATTGATATTGGCTCGAGTAATTAAAAAAAGAAGAAGGAGGGGCTTTTTAAGAAGAGTGGGGGTTGTTTGCTTTTTTAAGATTAAATTAAAAATATAAATAATATAAATGCTAAATACTAGATACCGGATATTAATTGATAAGCTTTTTTTTACCTTGACGCAAGAAAGCGGGGGTTTCATATTCTTCGCCTAAGTCTTCGGGCACCGGCAAGGTCTTTTTTTTATCTCCTTCTTCAGGTATATTTTCTTGGCGGTTATCAAAGATTACTTGGTTTTTTTCTTGAGGGGTAAAGCCCTGAGAAGGTTGATCGGAAATTTCTGATTTTTGGGTACTTTTGGCCAATCGAGATAGGCGGATTTTGCTTTGATCAAAACCGGTAGCGATTAAAGTAATTTTTATTTTATCTTCCATTTTTTCATCAATAGCAGTGCCAAAAATAATGTTGGCGTCGGGATCAGCTTGAGAAAAAATAATTTCAGCCGCTTTTTCAATTTCTTTCATTCCCAAATCTTGTCCGCCGGTGATATTAAACAAGATTCCCCTGGCCCCCTCAATTGAAGTTTCTAGGAGGGGTGATTCAGTTGCCATTTGAGCAGCTTTGGTCGCTCTTTTATCGCCTCCAGCCTCTCCAATGCCCATTAGAGCACTGCCGGCATTGGCGATAATAGTTTTAACATCAGCAAAGTCGAGGTTGATTAATCCTGGCTGGGTGATTAGGCCAGCAATTCCCTCAACGCCAGAAATCAGAACAGAGTCAACCATTTTAAAGGCTTCAACTAAACTTACCTTTTCGTCAATTGAGGAAAGAAGTTTTTGGTTAGGGACAACAATGAGAGTATCGACCTTGTCTTTTAATTTGGCAATCCCCTCGTTAGCAGAAGCCATGCGTCGATGGCCCTCAAAATGAAAGGGTTTAGTAACAACGGCAACGGTTAGAATACCCATTTCCTTGGCGGCTTGGGCAATTACTGGGGCGGCACCAGTGAAAGTTCCTCCTCCTTCTCCGCCGGTAATAAAAATCATATCTGAACCAGCAATTAGCTTTTTAATTTTTTCAATTGATTCTTCGGCGGCTTTTTGCCCAACTTCGGGGTTGCCTCCGGCTCCTAAGCCTCGGGTTAATTTTTCTCCAATTTGGATTTTAATCGGCGATTGACTCGTTAATAGAGCTTGAGCATCAGTATTGATGGCTACAAAATCAATACCTTCAATTTGGCCGTCATCAACCATACTATTAAGACAATTACCACCACCACCGCCAATACCCAAAACTTTTATTTGAGCAAAGCGATTTGATTCTGGTTTAACAAAAGCCATATTTTTTAAGGTAAAAGCGATTTAATAAATTTTATGGTTTTTTCGAAAGTTCCCTTAATGGGAAGGTTCGGCAGGCCGTGATCGGTGTGAAGCGGGCTGCTTGAGCCTAGCTGTTCGATTCCTCTTTGGCCGTATGAAATTAGGCCGATAGTAGCTGCAAATTCCGGTGTTAAAATGTCATCAACTAGACCGGTAATTCCCTGAGGGATACCGATTCTAACCGGCAAAGCCATAGTCCGACGACAGATTTCAATTGCCGAGGCGGTTTGAGCCCCTCCACCGGCTAAAACCACTCCGGCTGGTGTAAGCTCTAAAAGATTGTTTCTTTTTAGCTCATCATAAATTAGGCCGAAGATTTCTTCTAGGCGGGGCTGAATAACTTCTTCAATGATCATTTTTTTAGTAATTTTTTTCCCATCGAACTTAATACCCAGCTTCTCTAAATCCAGCTCTTCTTCGTCGTTTTTTTCTTTATTCTTTTCTTGACCGGCTTTGGCTAAGTTGATTAATTGTTTATTGTCTTGTTTTTCGCTTAAGGCTAATTTTAATTTTTCGGCATCATCAATGGATAATCTTAAGCCGATAGCCAGGTCGTTAGTGATATTGCTGGCTCCAATAGGAACTACCAGAGAATAAATTGGAGCTCCCTCAGAAAAAATAGCCACCGACGTTGTTCCTCCGCCGATGTCAATTAAAGTAACTCCCAGTTCTTTTTCGGTCGGGGTAGTAACAATTGAGGCGCTGGCCAAAGCGTCAAAAACAAAGCCTTCGATTGTTGTTCCTACTTCTTCGACGCACTTTTGCAAATTTTTTAAAGAAGTCGAAGAAGCAGTGATAATGTGGGTTTCGACTTCTAGTCTAACTCCGCTCATGCCGATAGGATCAATAATTCCTTCTTGAGCGTCAACGGTGTAGGTCCGGGGCAGAACATGAAGAATTTCTCTTGAGGCTGGTAAAGAGATGGCTCGAGCCGCCTCTAAAACTCGATTAACATCTTCTCGAACAACTTCTTGGCCGGGATTAGTAATGGCGACTACGCCTCGAGAGTTTTGAGAAACAATATGAGCGCCGCCGACAGAGATTAGGGTGTTGGCTAGGCTGTAGCCGGCCATTCTTTCTGCTGCTTCAATAGAATTAATAATCGCTCGAGTAGCCTCGTCAATATTAATAACTTGACCTCTTTTTATTCCTTGGGAGGGGGCGGCCGAAGAACCAATTATGTTTATGGCACCTTCTTCTTCAATTTGGGCAATTAGGGTAGCAATTTTTGACGAGCCGACATCTAGGGCAGAAATGATTCGTGATCGGGCCATTATTTTTTTAGTAAACTACAATTGGATTATTAAACCTTAAATCAACTTTTTTTGCTTTCCTACCGTTTATTTTATCTTGATTAATAATTAGTTGTAAAGCATTTAGCTGATTTGAAATAGGTTTCTTTTTATCTAGGGAAACTTCAAGATCAGGTTCTAATAACAATATTATCATATTTGGTTTTTCTTCGATTTCCCTAATTGGCAAAGATTTTTCTTGAGCTATTTGGGTAATGGTTTTAATGGAGTTTTCTGCTGTTGGGGCGACAGCTTGATTGGTTTTATTTTTGAATAATAGAAAAGCTTGCCGGCTGATTAAAAAAATTAAAATAACTAAGCTGAGAATAAATAGGCCCATAATGGCTCGTTTTAGTCGATTCCTTTTTTGGGATGAGTAAATTCTTAGTCGTCGATTTAGGTTGGTCATTGGGCCAATTTTTGAAGTTTATTTACTATTCTTGAAGAAGCATCGAGCTTAATTTCTTTTTTTAGCCTTTTTGCTTTAGCCTGATATTTTTCAAAATTAGCAAAAATGTGATCAATAGTTTTTAACAGTTTTTTTTCTGATAAATTTTTTTGTTCAATAATTACACCTCCACCATGATTGGTCAAATAAAGAGCGTTAAAAAATTGTTCATTTTGACTGGTTTTAGGTAAAGGAATAAGAATGGCCGGCTTGCCTAAAGCTGCTATTTCTAAAACAGTGTTGGCGCCGCTGCGGCCGATAATCAAGTCAGAATCAAGAGCCCAGCCGATTGATTTTGGCCTGATATAGTCAACAAGAAAATAACTATCTTTTATTTTTTTGGGCAGTTTTTGGTATTTTTTAATTAATTTTGGATAGTCGTTAGCGCCGCATTGGTGAATTAAGTTATATTTCTTGGTTAGCTGGGGAAGAATCGACCAGACGGCTTTATTGATAATTTGGGCTCCTTGGCTGCCTCCAGTAATATAGATTTGGGGCTTTTTTTGGCTAAATTGATAAAGGTTGTTGTCTTTTTGGAATATTTCTGGTCTTAAAGGATTACCGGTAACAATAGTTTTTGAGGCAGGAAAAAATTTTTTACTTTGGGGAAAGGTAATGGCAACAAGATCAGCAAAATAACCATTAATTCGATTGGCCAGACCTACAACAGTAGTTTGTTCGTGAGTAAGGCTAGGGATAGATAAAATTTTTCCAGCTGCCATAACCGGAACGGAAACATAACCGCCGAAAGAGCAAATAACGTCGGGTTTAATTTTGTTTAAGTGGTAAAGACTGGCGATAAAACCAAGAGGAATTTTTAGCAAAGAGGGAATGGTCCAAACAGTAAAGCGACGCTGTAATCTTCCCGCTGGAATGTTAATAAATTTTATTTTCTTTTGAGGAAGAAGAAGAGACTCTGGTGATTGATTTTTCTTGCCTTCCATGGTGTATCGTCTGCCTAAGTAGTAAATTTCCCATTTTGGTGAAGAAGACTTTTTAAGCTCCTCAATTATTGCCAGGGCGGGGGTTAAGTGGGTGCCAGTAATAACAATAGTTTTTTTCATATTATCTTCTTTCTTTCATTTTACACCGGGAGATTGATAAAACTAAACCCAGACCGATTAAAAAGATAAGTAGAGAGGACCCGCCGTAGGAAATTAGGGGTAAGGGAATGCCCGTAAGAGGAAAAATACCGACAATGGCTCCTAGGTTTACTATTGTTTGAGTTCCAATTAATACTCCTACGCCGCTGCAGATGAGTTGCCCAAACCGATCTGGAGCTCTAGCGGCAATTTTTAAACAACTAAAAGTAAGAAGCATTAACAGTCCGATTAGAATAAAGGCGCCCAAAAAACCCAGTTCTTCGCCAACAACGGCAAATATAGAATCGGTAACCACCTCGGGAAGATAGGCATATTTTTGACGTCCCTGACCAATCCCTTGGCCGAACATCCCCCCCGATCCTAAAGCAATTAAAATTTGTTGAGTGTGATACGAAGAGCCCTGAGGATCGCGGCCAGGGTTAAGAAAGGTTAATAGCCTTTCTTGCCGATAGGGCGAAGTGATAATTAGGACTAAGCCAGCTATAAATCCTAAAACAGAAAAAACTATTATTTTCCAAGCTGGAGTTTCGGCCAAAAAGGCCAGGCAAAAACCGGTGGCAACAATTACAATTGTTGTTCCTAAATCTGGTTCTAACATGACGAGGCCAGAGATTAAGAGTAAAATTAGCCAAAAAGGCCAAATTGATTCTGATCTGGGTTGTTTGGCGTTAATTTTTTCATTGATGGTGACGGCCCTTCTTTTTAGCGGGGAAAGGACATTATCGAAAAAATAGGCTCCCCAAACGATAAGGGTCAGTTTAGCTAATTCTGAAGGTTGAAAACCAAAACGACCAAAGCTTAACCAACGTTGAGCTCCTAATTTTTTTTCTCCTAGACCGGGGATTAAGACAGCTAAAAGAGAAACCAATGAGCCAAGTAACAGCCAATTAGCCCAAGACTTAAATTTCTGATAATCAGTCAAGGAAATAATGATCATCAGCACCAGCCCGATCAATAGCCAAACCAACTGTCTTTTGACATAATAAAATTTGTCGCCAAAACTCGCTTGGGCAATAATGACAGAAGCATCGGCGATAAGGAGTAGTCCTAAAAAAACAAGAAAAATGACCAATATTAACAACGGCCAATTATAAGAAGAATAGCCTTTAGACTTTTTGGGTTTTTTTTGCCAAATCATTAACGGTTTTTTTAAATTGTTTACCACGATCGAATTCGTTTTTGAATAAACCAAAACTGGCTGTCGCTGGAGATAATAAAATGATATCACCTGTTTCGGCTAATTCATAGGCAGCTTCGACCGCCAAAGACATTTTATTAAACGGACCAAGAGATGGAATTCCAGATAGATTTCTTTTTGCTTCTTTAATAATTTTGCTTGTCGCTTTTCCCTCAAGAAAAACTAACCCCTTAAGATGAGGAATCGTTTTGGCTTTTTTCATTAGTTTATTAAATTGAAGTTTTTTATCTGCTCCACCCAAAATCCAAACAAGGGGTTTGTCAAAAGTAGTTATTGCCGCCTCGGCTGCAGTTGGGTTGGTGGCGGCACTGTCATTATAGAAATCGATTCCGGAGAAAGTCTTAACAAATTCTAATCGGTGAGGTAAGCCTTTAAAATTACTAGTGGCTTCGATTATGAGGTCTTTTTTTATTTTTAGCAAATTGGCTATTTTGGCGGCCGCGGCGATATTATCTAAATTGTGTTTACCGGGAATTTTTATCTTTTCTTGCCAATTCTTACCAAGATCTTCTTTTGTAAAAAAGACGACTTGCCCCGGTGCCTCTTTAGCAATTTTTAAGCTCCAAGGGTTTTCTTTATTAAGAAGCAGATAATCGGTCTTTTTTTGGTGGGCAAAAATTATTTTTTTTGCTGATAAATAATCGGTCATATTTCGATAACGATTTAGATGATCGGGGAAGATATTAGTAATAAGGGCAATGGTTGGTGAGGAAGATTCTTTTTTCAATCCTTCCAGTTGCCAAGAGGAAAGTTCTAAAATAATCCAAGTTTTGGAATCAATTTTTGGCAAAACCGTTAAAAAGGAAACGCCTAAATTTCCTGCCAAGACATTTTTAAAACCAGCCCGATCAAGGATTTCCTTAACTAGATAGGCGGTGGTTGTTTTTCCCTTGGTTCCCGTAATCCCAATAATTTTTGAACTTGGGCAGGATTGCCAAAACAAATTGATATCCATTAAAACGGGAATGTTGTTTTTTTTTGCAGCAGCCAAAAACTTAGATTTATTTGGTACGTCGGGATTTTTTATAATTAAATCGCAATTTTTAAAATCTATCAGGCGATGTTTCCCCAAGACGTATTTAATTGGCAGTTTTGACAATTTTTTTAACGAAGGAGACAGCTCTTCCTT
>LDZT01005298.1_pt1 | contig 12269 bp, 14 predicted proteins | sample 615521 | NCBI WGS metagenome assembly LDZT01 (sample SAMN03408292, study PRJNA278302) | terrestrial metagenome | isolation source: oil reservoir sample SB1 | place: USA: Alaska, North Slope, Schrader Bluff formation | collected 2011-09
CGATCTCTTTTTGTAATTCCCAGTCTGGCTGGTTTGGAAGTCACTGCTATTTAGTTATTTTTCCACTTTGCGAAGATATTTGGATTTAACGGCCTAAAGGAAGTGCGTGCTGGTTATGGCTTTGATATATTGCCCTGAATGCAAAAAGCAAATATCCGATAAGGCTGAGAGTTGCCCGCATTGCGGGTTGCCCAGAGCATATTTCACACAAAAGAGCAATCAAGGGAAGGTCATCCTGGCAGAGAAACAAAATAATGATCCTGCTGAAGATTATAAAACTCTGCGTAATATGTTGATTTCTTTTGATAAAGATTATAATGAGATTTTTAACACGCAAAGATACATACCGTCTTCCACCGCAAAAAATTTTTATAAAAATTATGTTTATTACCTGGGTGTGCTTAAAGACCCTATGGTTAAACAATATATTGCAAATATGTCTGTTGCCATAGGCTTTAATGCCGAGCAAAGCAACCGTTTCGTCTCAGCGATGGAGGACTTTTTTGAAAGAGTTGATAGATTTAATGAAAAGTTTATAGAGAAAAACCTAATAACATACAAGGAATACTTTGACAATATTTTAAAGTCGGTTGACGCTAATGTTCGTTTAGACGATGAGCAGCGCAAGGCTGTTTTGACCGATGAAGATTATTGCCTGCTAATAGCGGGAGCCGGCGCTGGAAAAACAACTACAATGGCTGCCAAAGTTAAATATTTAGTTGATAAGCAAATGGTTGCGCCACAAGACATTATAGTAATTTCATATACAAATAAGGCCATAGATGAGCTCAAAGAGCGAATTAATCTTAAACTCAATATCCCTGTAAAAGTATGCACTTTCCATTCATTCGGATATGAAATACTCCGCAAATCCAGCGATGTGCCGCCTAATGTAAACTACAGGGCTTATAACATTATTTTTGATTATCTTTCAAAGAAAGTTTTTAATAATAAACGGTTACTTTCAAATCTTGTTAAATTTTTGGGCTATTATTTTGATATACCGGAAGACATTTTTAAAATTAATTCGCTAAATGATTACTGCGCTTACAAAGCAAGTCTTGATTACGAAACAATAAAAAGCAGGCTTGGAGAGTATATTAAAACCATTACTCTTAAGAGGACAAAAAAGACGAGAACTATCACCGGTGAATTTTTAAGATCCGTCCAGGAGGTGCAGATAGCAAATTTTTTATATCTAAATAGTATTGATTATGAATATGAAAAACCGTATGAATACCCGTTGCCCGGCGCAAATAAGATGTATACCCCAGACTTCTTTATCAGGCAGGGTGAAAAGGAGTGCTATTTGGAGCATTTTGGAATCACTGAAAATTTCCAAAGCGATATTTACAATAAGTCTCAACTGGAAAAGTATATACGTCATATTGTTGCAAAGAGAAAATTGCATAAGTTAAAAGAAACAACACTGATTCAGACTTGGTCCCAGTATAATGATAAACGTTCTCTGATGGAACATCTAAACGATGAACTGAACAAAAACGGCTTTATCATGACGCCACGGGATAATGAAGAAGTCTATAGGAAATTGACAGAAACAGGCAAGGACAGATATGTTTTTAAACTTATTATGTTTATGATTGAATTTATAGAGAAGTATAAAACCTGCGGTTATGATGAGGCCGGGTTTAAAGTGCTTAGAAATAAAACTGATAATGTGAGGAGCCTCCTTTTTTTAGATATAGCGGAAGAGGTCTATAGTTATTATCAAGATGAATTAAGAAGAAACAACCAGATAGATTTTTCTGATATGATTAACGATGCTGAAAAAATATTATATGAAATGAGCCAGTCTAATTACAAACCCTCATATAAATACATTATTATTGATGAGTTTCAGGACATAGCCCGTCAGAGATTTAACCTTACCAAATCGCTTGTTGATGTAACAGGGGCTAAAGTTGTTGCCGTAGGTGATGACTGGCAGTCGATTTACGCTTTTGCTGGATCTGACATTACTCTGTTTCAAAAGTTTTTGGAACTTATGGGTAATGGAAAGGAAATGCAGATTACACATACTTACAGGAATTCACAGGAGCTTATTGATATTGCCGGCAAATTCGTTCAAAAAAACTCATCACAAATTAAGAAACACCTTATATCCCCAAAACGGCTGGAAAACCCGGTTATTGTCGAGTGTTTTGAGGATACCTCAAATTACTATAAAAACTGGACTTCTAAAATCGAAGAGGTTGTAGGGAAAATAGTAGCTGAATATGGACGTAGAACATCAATCTTAATGATTGGCAGATATAATTTCGACCTGGATATGCTCCTCCGTTACGGAAATTTTGAAGAGATAAAGAAAACTAAATTGAGGTGTTCAAAATACCCGTACGCGAATATTTCTTTTTTAACTGCCCATAGTTCGAAGGGACTTGGATTTGACAATGTAATACTTGTTAATATGATAGAGGCGAAGTTTGGGTTTCCGTCACAGCTTGAAGACGATCCGATAATGAAACTGGTTACATATACAGATAATACTGTGCCCTATGCGGAGGAAAGGCGTCTTTTTTATGTGGCTATGACACGCACCAAAAATAGAGTATATATGATAACGCCGCGAAAGAGGCCGTCCCGCTTTGTAACTGAGTTAATACAGGATTTCAATATCCCGCACGATGCAGATATAAATATGGAAATAGTCGAGAGGTATACCTTGAAATGTCCTATTTGCCGATCACCACTTAAATATGAGAACAATAAAAACTATGGTATTCCTTTATACATGTGTACCAACGAGCCGGAGATATGTGATTTTATGACAAATGATAAGGTGGCGCCTCATGATATATATAAATGTCCTAAATGCGCCGACGGCTACATGATAGTAAAGAAGAACAAAAACGATGAAAGCAGGTTTTATGGATGCACGAATTATGACAGGACGCAAAAAGGTTGTAGAAATATTGTCAATATACCAACCCGCTCTATAAAAAATTCTTTCCAATAAGCCTTCGTCTACCTGTGATTCCGATCCAAGCAAGCTGGTAATGTAACTCACTGCTCCAGCACTATAATGGGATTAAAGAAAGCCCACAGGCCAGCGCCATCAAACGCCGCCCCATCACAAGCTACTCCTACCCATACCGGGCCGGGTACCGCGCCAAACCATCCCCCGCCAGGCCACTGCCGGCCCAGCTCCTGTGCATCTGCCCGCCAGCCTTCACCTTGCCCGCAGCATTGGCGCCGTACCCGCCCCTGGCCATACCGTTCACAGATAAGCTGCTTTCCCCTTGGAACCTGGCTGCCGGTCCCCTCCAAAGCCGCGCCGTGTAGCCGGCGAAGCTGCACTTGTCAATCCTTCAGGGAGTACGGCGCCGGCCACACCGCGCTTACCTGGCTACTATGTCCCGCCAGTGCAAACCTTCCGCCTCAGTTTGATTAACAAAGGAAGCCCCGCATCACCAGTCCCAGCATTAAGGATTGACTCAAGAGGTCGGGCCTGGTCATGCGGGCCTTTATCTTACCTGCGCATGTCATTCTCCGGGGTCCTTTGCATGTCGGCCAGAGCGCCGTAAGCCGGGCTCTGGGGTCATCCTTTCCCTGCGCCCTGGCCAGTCTTACGGGTCCTGAGGCCTCCGCCCGTGCGCTTCGTTCCTGCCGGCAGCATCAGGGCCTGGCTTTGCAGTCGCCGGCATCCGCTCCGGCACCGGCTCCGGCCGCCCGGTTTGGCGCGTCGCCGGCAAGCCGGCCACGCTTGGTCAAACTGACGGGTCAATTTGCCGCCGGGTGGCAGAGGGTAGCAGTGGCCAGCCCTCAAGGGAAAAGCGCCGGCTGCGGCGCAGACTCTTTGGGAAGGCCGCAGTTGCGGCCCGGGTAACTCCGGCGCAGCTGCGCCGGGGAAGTAGATGCTGGCGCTAAATTCTTCTTCATTACAGAGGGAGTCATAAATTGGTTTTAGAAATAATATGATTTGGTTCATCACATCTTTAAAATATTCCGGGCTACTTACCCGGATTCTCCGTATATAATTGCTCCATTCACGTTGCTTTTCGGCACTGTTGATAAAAGGGTCTTGAAAGATTGGTTGCTCTCTTTCTATGGTTGTTTTTCTTCTTTGGAAAGTTTGAGATATTGCTTCCTGGAGAACTCTGCCTTCAAAGTCCTTGCTTTTTGAAAGATTGTAGATATCATAAAAATCCTTCATCCTACTGTTTAAAAGGGATAGTCTAATCATTGCTTCAAATTTTTCTGCTATGGATGATTCCAGGGAATATGCCTTAATTACTGGTATTTGGTCTGTTTTGAGGAGAACAGGGAATTCAATATCTTTTGGTCTTATTACAACATCTCCAAAACCAATGTCGATTTGAAGACGGTTTTTGACTCTTCCGATATAAAAATCTTTCCCGCATGTATTGGTTTAAAATTGAATTAAACTCAATATCTTTTTCCCGGGCTATGTTTCTAAGCCTGGCCAATATTGAAGCCTGTTTATTCTTTATTTCACTCATAACAGGAGCTCAAAATACGTCTCAATCTGCTTGGTCACCCCGCAAATTTTCGCGTATCTCATTAACAGATTCAGGTTGCGGTTATGGTTTTTAATATATTCTAACATCATTTCCTTAATAATATCTTTTCCTATCTTTTTACGGTGCTTTATACAATCACAAATGGTTTTCTCTTTATTGTATATTTTTACCTCGTGTTTACCGAATTTTATTTTTTCAATACCTGCGCCGAAAATTTCCGGTGAAAAATAGTATAGCTTAACCGGCGGGTAATCGGGCAGTTTAACTCTCGATTTCCTGTTGACAGCCACAGATACTTCCCAGGGATTATGGGTAGTCAGGTTGTGGTAGGCGAGAGCCGAAAGTAAGCAGATAACACCGTTTGGAATAGCCATCGCTACATCGAGAAGGGAGGATCCAGCGTTGTCTTTCATGTCAACCCAGCGGTAGAGGCCTCTTTTTATACGCTCAATCTCGCCCTTTTCCAGAAGCTCATTGAGATATATATTATGGATACCGACCCTGGTTATGTCTTTAGTATGGGCATAGCCAGCACTGTTCTTAAAAATATTGTATATCTTTTTATAGATCTCATCTTTCATTTCATTACACATCCTGATAAAACGATCGGCATTATTTTGTGTTAACATTAGGTATTAAAATATATTAACCTTAACAAAGGCAAATACATAGATAGAACATAGATTATGGCCGCTGCTTTGTCTCTGATAAATACTAAGGACAATATAGATAATTGCCGAGTGTTATATCATAATTATAACCGCTTTTAGGAAAAAAGAAAGATGTTTTTTTGCTTCCGGGCAATAGTAAATTAATAAATTATTCTTAAGAATATAATGCAGGCGGATATCTGGCAAAGGCATGGTTTCAATTCCAGATCGACAATACATGTGCAGCGCAAGTATATTACACTTACATTTTTATATTAACTCCCTTGTCTAACTCTTGAAAAAAGCCTTTTTAGAGCATGCTTTTCAGCTGTGGATTTGATACGGTACGGTCCGCCTCCAGCAGATTTGTTACCAATCTTTGATACAATGAGAAAGCCCAGAACTACTGGGCTTTTTGACATTCCGGGGCAATATAAAGCATCGTTTTCGGACGGTGCCAAAATACCATTAACATACAGACATAGCACATAATCCCTGGAAAAACATTCTCAAAAAATGATGAAAACTGTTCTTTGATAAGCAGGAACATGCACCTCTTTCTGTGGAATTCTTCCTCAGATGATCTTGAGGGGGATTCAACATTGGCTCCATTTATTGTTAAAATTGATCCGTACGAGATCGAAAAAACTCTAAACAGGATGTTCTCTCCAGAATGGCTGAGGGATACGGCAGCCAAAGCCGGATATGTCCAGCGCAGCCGGAAAATCGATCCGGCGACCCTGTTCTGGATTCTGGTTCTTGGTTTTGGAGTTGGGGTGCAGCGCACCCTCGCCTCTTTAAGAAGGGCCTACGAGACCGCAGCGGCGGAAACGCTTGTCCCGTCCGCCTTTTATTATCGTTTTAATAAAGGTCTTATAGCCTTTCTCAAAGAGTGTCTGGCACACGGCATAGCAGATCTCGCCACCTCATATCAGCCTCACCATTTCAGATAAACTACAGGGTTTCAAGGATATTATTGTGGCAGACGGCACGGTCATCAAGTTGCACGATAAATTGGCCAAACAATTCCCTGGCGCGAGGCACAAGGCCGAGCTCAAGATTCATACCGCCATCGGACTCACGTGCTGGTTTTTCCCCCGGTTGACGAGGACGATAAATTTCATATCCTCTCCTTCTTCTGGATACCGGAGGATAACCTTGACCTGCGGGTACGGCGTGATCATGTCCCTTATGATACCTGGAAACAGCAGGGATTTCTGAAAACCACCGAGGGCAACGTGGTCCATTATGGCTTTATCGAAGCCTTTATCGAGGAGCTTGGCGCCATATGCAACATTAAAGAAATTGCCTTTGACCGCTGGGGAGCGGTGCAGATGACGCAGAACTTGGAAGGGCTGGGTTTTACGGTGGTACCGTTCGGCCAGGGTTTCAAGGATATGTCCCCGCCGACCAAGGAACTGATGAAACTGACCCTGGAAGAAAAGATCGCCCATGGCGGGCATCCGGTTCTTCGCTGGATGATAGATAATATCTTTGTTAAAACTGACCCGGCCGGAAACATAAAGCCTGACAAGGAAAAGTCCACCGAGCGGATTGACGGCGCTGTTGCACTGATCATGGCGCTTGACAGAGCTCTTAGAAATCAAGGAAGTACGGGGGCTTCTGTATATGATGAGCGGGGCCTGCTTTTTTTGTAGATTACAGGCTTTCTAGACGCACATAACTAAATCCTTTTATCGGCGCTGTTGAATTTTACCAATAATAATGCTACAATAATAACAGCAATCTGGAAAGGAGAAATGTTATGCCCAACATCAAACCTATATCTGATTTAAGAAATTATAACGAAGTGCTGCGTAACATAGAAGTGGGTTCGCCTGTCTTTTTGACCAAAAATGGCCGTGGCCGCTATGTGGTTATGGATATACAAGAATATGAAAAGATGCAGGCAACCTTAAAATTTCTTGCAGAACTGGCCAGAGGCGAAAAGGAAGGGCGCGAGCACGGGTGGTTAAGCATTGACGAACTTGAAACATCCCTGGGAGTAGCAAATGGTTAGTATTAAAATCTCCCCCAGAGCGCAAAAAGATATGCTGGAGATAAAAGAATATATATCCGGGGAACTGTGTAACCCCATAGCGGCAAATAACGTTCTGTCCATAATCACCAAACGAATCCGAGAGCTTGCGGAATTTCCCCTGGTTGGCGCGCCGCTGTCATCTATTATTGATTTTGAAACCGGCTATCGTTTCCTTGTGTGCGGGCAATATACAGTTTTTTACCGCTATGAAGATGATACTGTATATGTGGATAGAGTGCTTTATGGCAGGCGAGACTTTATGAGAATCCTCTTTGGGGATGTTGCGGAGGGAGAAGGAAACTAACGGACAAACCTGGATTTTAATATTAAGAGCATCGCGTAGGCGGTGCTTTTTTCATGCCTACTTTCAGGAGAAACATTAATAAAAATACCAATTTTATCTGCTTTGTTAAAGCCCCGGGCCAGTCCTAAAAATAGCCTGTATGGCAGCACATACAGCTTTTTCTTCGGCGGAACCGCCAGCGGCAAAACCGTCAATGAAAGAACGGCCATGCATACCACCGCCGTATATGCCTGCGTGCGAATCCTGGCGGAAACCATCGCCAGCCTGCCGCTCAATGTTTACCGGTCCACGAACAATGGCAAGCGGCCTGACCCCCTAAAATTGGACAATTAGTCTTTGTTGCTAACTATTTCTTATGGTAAAGCGAATGATCTCGGAAACCAAAATTAACCAGCGGCACCTAGCAGGTAATAAATAACAGTATAGTCACAAACATACAATAAAAGCTGAAAAACACGTTCCTTAAGAACTCCATAGAGTTGATTTATGGGTGGCCGGCAGACCTAACCGGAAAAAAGGCAATAGCCAAATAGCCAACCAGCCCGGCAAAAACCAAAAATTTTTTACCGGGAGAGGATTGTGATCGGGCGCTTAAGCTACGCGGCCTGCGCGATCCCGATAATTTCGGCCAAAGTTACCTGGGACTGAGCAACCCAAGCGTCCAGGTGCTGATTGATCGCCCCCAGGGTAAGCCGCCAGAAGATCCTTCTTTTGGCTTAAGTGCCCTGGTCCTTTCCAACCGGTAGTCAATCTTCTGGCGCTTGTTCGTCCGTTCGGAAGTAGTCCGCCGGGCGTACACCTTCTTCCAGGCTTTCGAATTCCGGGGTGTTTTGGGGAAAAGCCTTAAATCCCACTCCTGCTTGGTGTAGACAACTCTTCCGTACCTGGAAGGGGAGCATTTCTGGGTAGAGGTCTCTTAGCTCACACAAGGCCCTTAAACCCAGTACGCTATCGTGCCGAGAAGCTTGGCCCATCCCAATGTAAATCGGGAGATCGTGAAAACTATCCGCTGCGGTAATTTCATAAGCAGTATAACCAAAGACCCATCTCTCCCGGTAGCTGTCCCAACCTAAAGAATGCTTCCGGATCGGAGAAGCGGCGCTTGCAGTCGCAAGTTCCCTCGCACCGGCAGAGCTTTTTCCCGTAAGGCCGGCCCCCGGTTGGGTAAAGGGAGCCGTCTCCGGAAATGGTGAGCTTTTCGGGATCACCCAAAAGACCCCGTTTGGCCGAAGGGATGACTAACCGCCACGCCTAGAATCCGGTTCAGAATCTTTTCCGGTTTACTTTCGAACATTCTGCCCCGTAACAAATATTTCACGATCATTTTCACGATTTCCGGGTGCTTGGGCGGCAGTTTTTCCCCGGCTTTGAGTTTCTTTTTCGACTTACGATTGAATTTCTTGACCTTGCCCGGTTTTGGGGCCAGCCAGAAGCGGTCTAAAAAGTCGTAGTAAGTGCCCACTCCGGGGATCTTCCCTGGGACAAAACCACAGATAATTGCCAGGATGTCGTCGTTACGCAGTCTTTCCACCCACGAATCAACGCTCTCTTCGCGGCACTCAACCATCATAATCAAAGGACGCAAGAGCTTCGGCTGGTTCTCCGCCGGGCGGCCAGTGGAGGCATAGCATGGGCCGAGTTCTCCGCTTAAGTTCGTCTAAATCCAACAGCCAGAGTTTCTTGATGCCGTCTTGGTGATTCACAATGCTTTGCAGGTATACCGGCCAGCGCATCTTAAGTTCGTGCGAAACATATTGCCGGTACTCTGGATGTGGTCGCCATTTGCCAAGCAATTTCATCCCCCCCCCATTATTTAGCGGTGCTGGTAATTAATGCCTCCAATTCGATTTTTGGGGGAATGAAAAAATCAAGTCCCGAATTCATTAATCCGGGACTCTTATCAAATAAAATGTTTCAACTGCTCCCGATATCTTTATAAATCACAAAATATCGTGCCAATCGATATTGGGGGTGAAGCTGAAAAATTGGGGTAAAAGAAAGGCTTTAGCGGAGGCTCACGAGAGTTTCCGAGAAGGTACTAAATACAAAAGGAGGTCTTAATTTGCGCAAAAATTTACTGACGTTAATTGTCTTGGCGTTTTTGTTAACAATCTTTGCGTTTCCGGTATTTGCTGCTTCTCCCGCAATATATGTTGACGGCGCTTTATTGTCTTCTGATGTTCCTCCTGTTGTTGAAAACGGCACAACCCTTGTTCCCTTACGTGTCATTTTCCAATCTCTCGGCGCCCAGGTGAACTGGGACGGCAATACCAAAACAGTGATTGCTGTAAAAGGGAATATAACGATTAAGCTTACGATTGGAAGTCAAACAGCTTATAAAAACAATGTTCCGCTGTCAATATGTATGGTGAATTAATAGGCGTTCATTTTGCAGGCTACATAGCGAAGGATTTTAACTTTGCCATTCCGGCCGACTTTTATTATTACCTGTCTCAAATGCCAGATGGTTATAGCTTAGCTGATGATTGGTACAGTTTCTATTCCGAAGAATGGGACTGGTATCGTGAACGGTTAACGATTGTTGACCTGCCGGAGATTCAAAGTCCTCAATACATGGCCGCGCATATTCAAGTTCAGGTGCTGCCGCAACTGGCCGCCCTTCGACAGGAAATTGCCTCTTACTATCCCCGGTATTCTGACGTACAGGAACTAAAACGTCTGTTCCTCGCCGCCCTAGATACTGAATATGAACTTTTTGTTGCCACCGCAAACATGATAAACAATCCTTATTTGCATTCACAAAGCATATGGGAAACATTGATGGACAGAACCAAGGTTGCTTATAGTAAATATGAACAACATAAGAATACACTGTTCACGCGGTTTAAGAGGTAGAAGGAATGTTGGAGCCGGGGCACGCGCTCCGACTTTTTCCCGCTCCGCCCAAGCGGTTCAGGTATACCTCCGGCTGTTTGCGTTCGTTCTGCGGCAATCTGGCGCGTCACAAAGGAAATCGTCGCTCTTGTTATATATCACGCCCATGCGCGCGGGGATACCCTAGTATTTCATCATTGCCCCAGGGATTTTTTTCGGTCGAGCCGGGGGGTTTGCCTAAAACGGAACTTTTCCCAAATTCGGTAATCCAATCAGTAATGGTTTGCCGCGGTACCTCTATTTTAATCAGTGGAGGATGAACGTGAGTATATGGAATTCATCGATAAAATAATAAAACTTTCTGAACCCAAATATGATAGCAAGACCTCGATTGAAGAAGCTTTACTAAAAAGAAAATCGGTCAGAGGATATAAAGATGAGCCGCTGACGCTTACTGAAGTCTCCCAACTCCTATGGGCTGCACAAGGAATTACCGAGCCGAGAAGAAATTATAGAACGGCGCCTTCCGCTGGCGCACTCTACCCGCTTGAAGTATATGTAGTAATTGGTAATGTAGAAGGAGTTGCAAAAGGCGTTTATAAATATAAACCTCTTGAACATGAACTTGTGAAGGTTAAGAACGAAGATGTGAGGAATGAGCTAACCGCTGCTACCCTTGGACAAACTTGGGTCGGAGAAGGGGCCATCGTTATTATATTTTCTGCAGTTTATAAACGAACGACTCAAAAATACGATGATAGAGGCATTAGATATATACATATGGAAGTTGGTCATGCGGCGCAAAATGTTTATTTACAAGCAGTTTCCTTGGGTCTTGGCACAGTAGCCGTTGGAGCTTTTAAAGATAATGAAGTAAGAAAAATTCTAAACGTGCCAGACGAGGAATATCTGTTGTACATAATGCCTGTTGGGAAAATATAAGCTGGGCAAGTAAGATGATTAGTTAAGTCCGTATAATTGTGTAAAATAGGTTCCTAAAAATTTAGGGGAGCCATTTACAAATTCCTCAGTTAGAATGTAGTTAAGAGAAAACACCTAAGAGAGGAGATTTGAAATGGCTCAATATCAGATTACCGTAAATCAGGAACTTTTGTACCAACTTTTTTTAAACAATCACAAAGATTCCGGTGTAGCAGCCCTTCTGGAATCCGTATTGAACCAAATTCTTCAGGCTCAGGCCACTGAACAACTAGAAGCAGAGCCTTACGAAAGAACCGACGAAAGAAAGGGATACCGCAATGGGGCTTATCCTTATCCACTGACAACCCGCATAGGAACCATTACCCTGCGTGTGCCCCGTTTTCGCAGCGGCCGTTTTTCAACAGAGATCTTTGCCCGGTATCAGCGCAGCGAACAGGCCCTGGTGCTTGCTCTCATGGAAATGGTAGTAAATGGGGTTTCCACCCGGAAGATCAGTAATATCACAGAAGAACTGTGTGGTGCAGAGTTTTCCAAGACCACCGTTTCCGAGTTGTGCAAGAAGCTGGCTCCGGTCATCCAGGGTTGGAATGACCGGAGCCTTAAGGATATACGCTGTGTTGATTGGTTTAACTCCAGTGACATTGATTTTTTACCTCAAAAAAGCATCTAAACTTTTAAACTAGGAACAAATTGTTTCCTCGTCAACTATTATATAAAAATTTGTTTTATGCAATATCAAAGCTTGTTAGATAAGATTACAGATAAATAGAGACAATCGCGAATATAAAAAAATATATAAAATTTCAGAAATAACTGTTGACAAACTGAAAAGACGATTATATAATAAAAATGCCCGGGAAAAAGTGAGAGCTGAAGTACCGGAGTTACCCAAGAGCTACCCGAGCGTACGGGATACCAGTTTTAAGTAGAAGGCTAGAAGGCTAGAAGGCTAGAAGGCTAGAAGGCTAGAAGGCTAGAAGGCTAGAAGGCTAGAA